>MLJW01000071.1_pt1 | contig 123389 bp, 121 predicted proteins | sample 888231 | NCBI WGS metagenome assembly MLJW01 (sample SAMN05788063, study PRJNA343431) | mine drainage metagenome | isolation source: sample collected from the inflow into an acid mine drainage treatment plant... | place: Germany: Lusatia, lignite mining district | reverse complement strand
GGTGGGTTCAACAAACATGCTGTGGTGGTTGCCGACGATTTCTTGTTCGGTGTAGCCTGTGAGGTTGGCGAAGTTGGCATTGACGGCGGTGATCTTGCCGCTGAGGTCGAATTCAATCACGCCTTGGATTTTATCAATGGCGGCTAACTGACCTGCATTGTCTGCGGCTTGTAGTTTCTGTGCCGTGATGTCGATGGTGTAGTTGACGATTTTATAAGGTTTGCCGTTTAAATCAAAGATCGGGTTGTAGGAGGCTTGGATCCAGACTTCTTTACCATCTTTGGCTATACGTTTGTATTGTCCTGCATCGCTACCGCCTTTAACTAGCTTATCCCATAACGTATTGTAGGCTGGGCTCTTGGCATAGGTTGGGTCTAGTACCATGCTGACATGTTTACCGAGTAGCGCTTGCTCGGTGTAGCCAAGCATGTTGAGATAGACATCGTTGGCTTTGAGAATCGTACCGTCCAAACCAATTTCTACCACGCCTTGTGATTTGCTAATAGCGGTCATCTGTCCTTCAAAGTCTGCATTTCTAAGTTTTTGCTCAGTGATGTCTGTGGCGTATTGCACTACTTTGTAGGGTTTGCCAGCAGCGCAGAGAATCGGGTTGTAGGAGGCTTGCAGCCAGACTTCCTTGCCGTTTTTATTAATACGTTTGAATTCGCCTGTGACCGCTTCACCGCGATTGAGTTTCTCCCAGAAGGCTTTGTAGTCTGGACTGTTGCGGTAGGCTGTGTCTACGAAGTTGCTGTGGTGTTGACCAACGGCTTCACTGAGCTTGTATCCAAGCACATTCAGGAAGATGTCGTTGGCTGCTATCACCGTGCCATCCATGTTGAATTCAATGACGCCTGTGGAGTTGCTGATGGCGGCTAACTGGTTTTCGTATTGGGTCGATTGTTCTTTGACTTTGTTGGCAAGTTCGTGCTGTTCGTTCTCATTGACACTCAGCATCGTTTGCATAATTTTTAATGATCGCAATACCTTACTAATTTCATCATTACATGGTACTTCAATGGCTGAGTTCAACTTGCCTGATGAAATAGCACCAAATACTTCAATAGACCTTTCCAGAGGCTTGGTAATAGTGCGCATCACAAGTAAGCCAAGCCAAAAAAGCATCACAATCACAAATATGAGTCCACCCACAGTCAGCTGACTAATCAAATTAAAATGCGTAATTGCGGCTGCGTATATTTTACTTGCCTCATCGTTTTGGAACTTAATCAAAGCAGCAATATCTGGCGCAGCCGCGGCGTATAGCTCACGCGCTTTAACCGCGAATACTTTAGTTTGCGCGTAATCATGAGCACGTAATGCTTCGATTGCTGGCTTCAAACCTTCCTTGACAAATTTTCCACGACTCTCGATAAACTTATTAGCAAGTATTTTTTCTTCTGGCGTTAAGTTGGTTGTCATGTAACCATTCCATAAGCCACTAATAACTTCAATATTATGCTCAACTGCATCTGCTGATTTTTCTGCCACCTCTACATCTAGGATGGGAGCTCCATCAGTTGCAACTATAGTCGCTTCACTCAATGCTGTTCTTAAATAGGTTCTATTCTCTAACATAAGGTTAGAAATTTTCCCTAAATCTCCCACTGGGATCATGCGGTCATCATGAATCTCTTTAAGACTGTCATTTGCTTTTGATAGTTCGTAGAGACCTAATCCAGCTTGTGTTGCAGCCACGACCACAGCCATACCTATAAGTGCCATCAAGCGCTGAGCAACACTGAATCTTTGAGACATCTTTTTAAACTTATACAATAAGTTGTTCTGTACGACTTTGCCATCGACAATACTTAAACCATTCGCCTTGCCATCTTTAAACAAACGATAGGCATTTACAGCAGCTTCAACTTGTTGACGTGTTGGTTTTCTGCGCGCAGATAAATAACCCGTAACTTGACCGTTGTCGAAAATAGGTGCGGCACTGGCCTCAACCCAATAAAAATCACCATTCTTGGTGCGATTCTTAACCATGCCAGTCCAAGGCTTATCGGCTTTTAAAGAACGCCACATATCCTCGAATGCCTCCTCTGGCATGTCCGGATGACGTACAAGGTTATGACTTTTACCGAGAAGCTCAGCTTCGCTGAAACCACTGGTCTTTATAAAGTCTTGATTGGCATAAGTTATGATGCCTTTGAGATCTGTCTTGGTCAGCATAAACTCTGACTCGTCAAACATAATCTCAACATTAGTGACGGGCATATTGATTTTCATGATTGTTCTGCTCTAACTTTACAAAGTTTGAAATTTTGAAAGTGTTAAATATTTGCTATTGACGAAAGCAATATTTATTATGAATTAATAGCCAAAAGCATATAGTGATGCATACTTTCCAGACTTAATATTTGCCAATCATTTGTGAGTTAAAGTTTTCTTAAAGTCGGCACCTACCTGTATAGCAGTATGAACAAAATATCGACTGAGAAATATCCACTTTAATATCAGCAGTACAACAAGTTTACATCTATGACATACTTAGTGCGAACTAGATACGCCGTTTTAACACAACCTTTAGTGAATAGCGCTATCTAAAAGCGCCATATCGTCACTACTCATCAATTGCTCAATGTCCACAAGAATCAGCATTTGCTGTTCAACAGTAGCTAAACCTACAATATATTTAGTATCAATACTCGTAACTAAAGAAGGTACGTCACGAATTTGATCATCTTGCAAAGCCATTACATCTGATACGCCATCAACAACAATACCAACCACACGGCCACTTAAATTAAGAATAATCACAACTGTAAATTCGTCGTACTCAACCTTGCCAAGATGAAACTTGATGCGTAAATCAACAATCGGAACAATCTTTCCCCGAAGATTTACAACACCCTTGATGAAGTCTGGCGTGTTGGCAATTTGTGTGACGGCGTCGTAACCACGAATTTCCTGTACCTTCAGAATTTCTAATCCATACTCTTCAGTGCCCAACACAAAAGTGAGATATTCACCCGCTGCGCTTTTTGTTCTGGCGCTAGCTTTGCTATTATTGGTGCTAGTTGCTGCATCTGTACTCATTGGGTTAACTCCTTAAGCATTACTTGATTTGATATTGTTGCTAGTATAATTTGAGAATGGTGGCGCGCCGGTTAAATAGTTAGTTGCTTGCCCCATTTGAATAAGTGCTGCGACATCTAGAATTAATGCTACACAGCCATCGCCCATAATTGTCGCACCGGAAACGCCTGGTACTTTTCTATAGTTAGTTTCCAAGCTCTTAATTACGACTTGCTGCTGACCGACTAGGCGATCAACAAACAAGGCTGATTTTTTGCCATCTGCTTCAAGTAGCACTAAAACACCTTCAGTAGGATCAGTAATATCAGTATGCTGATTAAATAAACTGTGTAGCGCTATAATCGGCAAATACTCGCCTCGTACATGCACCATGCGACCTTCACCCGTAACCGTTTTAATGTCTTCAGCACGAGGCTGCAAGGTTTCTACAATGAGATTGAGCGGTATAACGTAAATACTCTTACCTAGAGATACTGACATGCCATCTAATATCGCTAATGTAAGTGGTAGTGCAATTGAGATGGTTGTGCCATAACCTAGCGCAGAACGAATCTCCACTACACCGCCCATGGCAGATATGTTCCGTTTAACCACATCCATACCCACACCTCGACCGGAAACATCAGTCACTACTTCGGCGGTTGAAAAGCCAGGTGCAAAAATAAGCTGAAAGACTTCGGTATCAGTCATATTTTCACTGACGGCTAAGCCATTGCTTTGTGCTTTTGCTAATAGTTTCTCACGATTCAAGCCAGCACCATCATCAGTGACTTCAATTACAATGCTGCCACCTTTATGTGCAGCAGATAAGGTTAAAACACCAGCTTCGCCCTTGCCAGCGGCTTTACGCTTTTCTGGCAATTCAATGCCATGATCTACACTATTGCGCACCAAGTGCGTAAGCGGATCAACAATGCGCTCAATCAAACCCTTATCTAGTTCTGTCGCAGCTCCAACAGTAACAAACTCTACTTTCTTACCTAATTTAGCAGCTAAATCACGCACCATACGTGGGAAACGAGAGAACACAAAATCCATAGGCATCATGCGAATGGACATAACCGACTCTTGCAAGTCGCGAGTATTACGTGTGAGTTGTCCAACGCTGTTGATTAATGGCTCATGCTCAACGGGATCAAGCATACTGATACGTTGCTCTATCATAGCTTGCGTTATGACCAACTCACCAACGAGGTTAATGAGTTGATCGACTTTTTCAATTCCAACGCGAATAGATGAGGTTTCTGCGTTAGCGGCTGGTGCTTTGTCTGACTCACGGCGCGCAGGAGTAGCTTTCTTTTCGACACTGTCAGCTTTAGCTGACGTAGACATGCTCGCGGCTGCAACATGCACTTCAGCATGTGCATTTTCGCTGGCAATTACTTCAGCTGATGGCACGGTATCATCACCTACCAGTTGAACTACCGCTGCGTCTGCATGTGGCTTAAATGGCGCAAAAAAACCATACCCCTCTTCCACATCATCCTTACCATCTACCGAAAATAATCCGTAACCAACCTCTTCTTCAATGGCTACTTTTGACTTAGATTCTGTTTTTTCAGTACCTGATTCCACTTCTAGAGCAGATTCAACAATGTGTTCTGGCACAATAGTCGGTGTATCTGATGCCAATGTAATAACCAAATCATCAGGATCAAGAACAAAGGAACAGATTGAAATAATATCATCCTGAGTTGAGTCTGTCGTTAAAGCAATAACAAAACGACCATTGGCTTGTTTAGTTGAAACCGCATCTCCTAGTAAACCAAGCTCTTCCTGTAAGTTATTAGCATCTTTTTCTGAAATCTCTGGCAATGCAATATTGAAACGATTCAAGCCATCTGCTGGAGCCGTGACAACTTCAGGTTTCTTCTCCTCAACAACAGGGGCGGCCACTGGTGCTGGAGCCTGTGCGACAGCAACTGGCTTAATTACAACACCACCAGCTTCTGATAAAGACTTCAAAACAACTTTAACATCAGCAACCTGATCTTGATCAACATCAGTCGCTAAGCGGTGTCCATCCAGTTCCATTTTTAAAACATCTTTTGCTGATAAAAATGCATCCACATGCTCTGCCGTAAGCGCCATTTCATGCTTGCGGATTTTATCCAGCAAGTTTTCAAGGACATGAGTGATTTCAGTCATATCCATGAACCCGAAAGTCGCTGCGCCGCCTTTTATCGAGTGAGCTGCACGAAAAATCGCATTTAACTCTTCATCGTCAGGACTATCTAAATTAATGCCTAACAGTAGACGTTCAGCTTCTGCCAACAACTCTTCAGCCTCATCAAAGAAGACCTCGTAAAACTGACTCATATCTATTGTCATTGTTGTACTCCGTTTATATATTCATCTAACTAACTATGAGCCTGATTTGACATCTAATAGCCTTTAACAAGCTTCGCATACATACTTTCTCGCCTTTTGATTAAATCAAAAGACTTGGTTCATTAAGATCCGATCACTTTTTGCACGACTTCAATAAGGCGTTTGGGGTCGAAAGGCTTAACTAACCAGCCATTAGCGCCAGCCGCTTTACCTTTAGCCTTCATCTCATCACTTGATTCTGTTGTCAACATTAAAATCGGCACACTTTTATAGGAACCCAATGCACGCAGATTCTTAATGAGCGTTAAGCCATCCATAATAGGCATATTCTGATCCGTAAGCACAAGATCTACGGTTTTTTCTTTTGCCTTATTTAAGCCATCCTGTCCATCCACCGCTTGTACAACATCGTAACCTGCAGCTTTAAGACTAAAGGCCACCATCTGACGAAGGGAGCCTGAATCGTCTACTGCTAGAATTGTTTTTGCCATTTCTTTACTCACTTAATTTTCGTTATTAAAAAACACCCTCATTATTAAATTCAAGGCGTTTTGAGGTGTAACTTGCTTTTTCTTGACCGTAGTTTAGTTCAATAGCAACTAGCTGAAATTTTAAAATAAATCAACGTCTCCTGTTACCATATTCTGCTGGTCAACTGAACGTCTTAAGCCCCCGGAGAGTGCATGACTACCAACATGTAAGCTGTGACTCATATCGTCAAGGAACTTGGCTATTTCATCATGTTCGTGCGAAGGATCCATTTCATTACCATGCGTAGCCAACTCTTGCAAAAGATCCCTCAAACCATTCACACGTCTAATCGTTCGAGTTAACAACTGACTAGTCATATCTTGGAACTGCATTGCAGTAACTGCTGAGTTGACCTCGTTGCCAATCTCTTTCGTCAGATTGTCTAACAAGTCAACTTCTTCTTGCTTGAAATGATGAATGGCCATCAAAGAATCAAGCACCTGCTGCTGTTTGGTTACCGCCTCATGCACAGCCATAAAGCTAATACTTAGCTTATCAATAGCGCCACTTAGCAAAATTGTGGTTTGCATTAGGTCAGCCTCAACCTCAACTAAATGCTGCTTTCCATGATCAGACACAGCAGCTAGCAAACTTCTTAATTCAGTAATTGGCAATGGTTTCATTTCCATACAATAATGTTCCTTGGCGCATCGTGCAATCAATTGTACCTACAATGAGATTCAAGTGAACAATAGTTAAAGTTACTTTACTGCTATTGATGCTTTCATTAATCTTAATGTATTAGTAATTAAGGATTCAATACCGCATTATGAATTTCAGATTTAGTTGCATCTGTCGCTACATTAACTGCCGCACTATCTAACATTGCATTCTCTTCAGCCTGCTTATTCATCACAATAATACTAATACGACGATTGATAGGGTTTGTCGGATCCTCTTTATCAAACAATGCTACAGAAGAAAGTCCTACTACGCGCAAAAGTTTAGTTTCATCCATGCCCCCTGCAATCAACTCTCGACGCGAGGCATTTGCCCGATCCGAGGACAATTCCCAATTGCTATAAGACTTCTCACCGTTTGGATAAGGAACAATATCCGTATGCCCAGATAAGCTTATCTTATTTGTAACACCATTGAGCATTCGACCAATCTCTTGTAAAACCTGTTTTGCATATGGCTCAAGCTCTGCTTTTGAAGAAGCAAACATAGGTCTATTTTGCTCATCTACAACCTGAATACGTAAACCCTCTGTCGTAATATCTAAGAGAATTTGATTTTTAAATTTACTTAACGTTGGGCTATCTTCTATCGTTTTTTCCAGCTTACTTTTCAGCACCTGCAGTTTTTCCGCTTCTGCTTTTGCTATGGCTTTTTTTGCACTTTCAACATCAGACGCAACAGTTTTCTCTTTACCTTTTGGGCCATCCGACTTACTTACCTGACCATCTTTTCGGCTTAAATCCTTGCCTCCACCTTTTATAATTGAGGTAGCAGTGCCGGAGCCCTTTCCACCAAACATTGCTACTTTTAAAGGTGTTTTAAAGTACTCTGCAATCCCCTCAAGATCACCTTTAGCCGTCGAACCAAGTAACCACATCAACAAAAAGAAAGCCATCATCGCCGTCACAAAGTCGGCATAAGCAATCTTCCATGCTCCTCCATGGTGACCTCCACCATTCTTTTTAATCTTTTTAACAATGATTGGCCTAGCGCGCTCTTCAGCCATGATGCACTCCGTAATGAATCATTGGCTACTTACCTTTAGCCTGCTTAACATGTGTTTCTAATTCAGCAAAACCTGGACGCTCTGTCGAGTAAAGAACCTTACGACCAAATTCAACAGCAATTGCTGGCGCATAACCATTGAGGCTTGCAAGTAAAGTGACTTTCACCGTTTGGAACATTTTGGAGCTTTCCTCTAACTTCTGCTCTAATACGCCAGATAAAGGGCCAACAAAGCCGTATGCCAACAAAATACCTAAAAATGTACCTACTAACGCATGCGCAATCAAAATACCCAACTCCGCTGGAGGCAAGCCTACATTTTCCATAGTATGCACTACGCCCATAACCGCAGCCACAATACCAAAAGCAGGTAAACCGTCACCTAGTTTTGCAATGCAGTGTGCTGGCACATGACCTTCCATGTGATGCGTTTCAATTTCATTATCCATTAGATTTTCAACCTGAAAAGCATCCATATTCCCAGATACCATCAGGCGTAGATAATCGGTAATAAATTCAATAAGATGATGATCGTGAGCCAAATTTGGATATTTACTAAACAAAGGGCTGGCTTCAGGATTTTCCACATCAGCCTCAATTGACATCATTCCATCTTTACGAATCTTACTAAGAATTTCAAACAATAAAGCTAGCAAATCCAAATATAGCGCTTTATTGTACTTTGACCCCTTAAACAATGTTGGTAATGCTTTTAGCGTAGCCTTGATGGCCTTCATATCATTACCAACAACAAAAGCGCCAACGGCGCCTCCAAAAATCATCAAAACCTCAATTGGTTGCCACAAACCACCTAAATGACCACCGGCTATTGCATACCCCCCGAATACGGCGCCCAAGACGATGACATATCCAACAATAACCAACATACCTAAGTACTCCAGGAAGAAAATACGACTAAATTGTCTAATAACTTATAATTTACATGAATATTAAACCAAATCTTGCCTATTCGTGCGAACAATCAGTTATTTTTAAGCCAGCACTTATGTACATAAGACTTAATGAGTGAAAAATTTGACGAAAAAAGTGTGTAACAAAGGCCATATGAATACTAGGCAAAATACAGTTGTTATTGATTGCCTATTTCCCATACATAGAGCTTTGGAGCTTGCGTGCCTATAGAGATTTGGCGCTGCGGTATAACGTTGGGAATATCAAACTCATAACTAATCAAGATGCTACCACCAGACATCTCAGCTTGCGCCTTGCTCCACAAGTCAAGCATTGCTGCTGGCGATAAATAAGCAAATATCACATCATAATTTGCAAAATTCAACTGCCGGTAATCTCCCAAACTAAATGCCGCGGCAGAACGATAGATATGAGCTCGAATAAAACTAACCAACCATGGCAAAGGCGCAATCTCAATACCTTCCACACGACAGTCAGGACGCTGTTTAGCAAGATACATTGACATATCACCTAAACCACTACCTATATCAATTATGCGTATTGGAGCATCTTGACGCAAAGGAACGAGCTTAGCAACTTGTTGCCAGACAGAGGGACGAGAAGGAAAAAAAGGAACTTGCGTACGAAACGTAGTCCAAAACAGGCTTAAAGTAACAAGAAACCCTACTAGGTAAATCTCCTTAGGTATATTCCATGCAAACATAACACACGCGGCTATAGGAAAGAAAAAGTGTATCCAGCCCCACCAACTTGCCATACCAATCAATCTTGAGAGTACAGTGGATATTAACGCTTGCAAAAAAACAAGAAAAAATAATGGGTACTTTAAGTCAATACCAAAAAAAAATGTTGCGACTAAAGCAAAGATGAAGGTAAATACAATAAGTAAAAATAAAGACACTACCTGCACCAAAACTGCCAATACAGCGGGACTAAAATGAATCTTGGCTAAACTACGCATAAAAATCAAGGATATTTGAGCCACTATTTTTCATAGACTACTCAAAAGATGGCCTATTGGAAGATGTTTTTTACTTACTGCTCTTTGGAAAATTTATGTAGAAAGAGATACGATTTTATAAGTAAGTTCTTTGGCTTTTTTAGTCTTGCCAGCACGAGAAGGAACATGACACAAGTTACATACGTAACTCTGGTTTAAATCATAAGAATTAACAATAAAGTTGCCTGCACAGCAACTACAACTCTTCATTTTCAACATTTTACTTTCAACAAAACGTACCAAAGTCCAAGCGCGCGTCATGGAGAGTACAGGCTCAGCATTATCATTCTGATCAACCTGCTGCAGGTATAGGCTATAAGCCTTAATAATTGCATGAATACCTGTTACATCAGTATAGTCCAACATAAACTTATAGATGTTAAAGAAAATTGATGAGTGTATATTTGGTTGCCAAGTCAAAAACCAATCCGTAGAAAACGGCAGCATCCCTTTTGGCGGCGAAACACCTTTAAGCTCCTTATACAGCTTAATAAGACGCTCACGAGACAACGTTGTTTGCGACTCAAGTAATTGCAACCTCGCACCAAGCTTAATCAATTGCATAGCCAACTGAATCTGCTGCGATTCATTCACTACGCTTTTTTTATCAGCGACTGCCATGACCTTATCCATGACAATCCATCATTTCGATTGAATTAAACACAATCAAATAACTTAACAATACCTTCAGCATGCCGAACACTACTCCATCACCTCGGCAGCTTGGCTAGCCATTAAAATGGCTGTATGTAAGTGTGCTTGCGAGCGATCCTTAGTGTAGTTTGTCAGCATGCCCAATATAGCACTGTCATCAAAACGAAATCTTGCCAGCATCATGTTGGTTCCACTGAGTTTGACCAACTGCAAGTTACTTAATCCTTCAAGCAAATCAGCAATTTCCTTACTGATCCCTAAAAGAAAAATGGCAGTTGCTTTATCTGAACGAATTAGTTGTTGAGCCAGCATTAAATAGTTGAGATTAGCATCTTTAATTTCCGACATCATATCTATTACATTCATTTTAATTCTCAATTCTTTGTTTCTATTAAAAAAAATTATCTCTCACGTCATGCGTACTTTGAGCTTTTTAGTAGAAACTACCAATTGGTGTTTATCTGTTTTTAATGTAGGTTATCGCGCATCTTTTTTGTAAGAGTTTGTCCTACAAAGTCACGCGTATTTGTGAAGAAAGCGGAGGCAAAAACAATTGATCTTAACAAGCAACTTTTAAATTAAAGTTATACACAAAATATAACAACTCAAAAGTGCAATCAAAACAATCACAAACGTATTCAATGAGCAGAAATCATTAAATTCTTATAGATTAATATTTATAAGTTACTTATCGACAAAGAATCACAAAACTTTAGGGTGCAAGTGAAAATAAATTTTAAATAACTTGCATCTATCTGTTTTTTAAATAATATTTAATCTAAAAATATTTTCTATACGCCCCGTAAACTCCAGCCAGAATAATGCAGCCAATTACGTGGGTCTTTGGAATAAGTGACTTTAACCCTCTTATTCCAAAGATTAAATAAATATAATTTGCATAATAATCAACATGTAGAGATATAAGTCAAAAGTAAATTCTCACGTAGAGTGACTTTTGAGCCCCAAAACCATCAGGAATCTTCATGGCAGAAGACAGTGACTTAGAAAAAACAGAACAGGCCTCGCCGAAACGCTTAGAAAAAGCGCGCGAAGAGGGTGATGTTCCACGCTCGCGCGAATTAGCTGCTGTAGCGGTTCTTTTTTCTGCGGGTCTAGCTGTTTTAATGATGGGTAGTCACTTTAGTCAAGCATTAAAAACTTCCATGAGTGCTGGCTTGCAGTTCGATCGAACCATAGCCTTCGATCCAATAGTATTATTAATGAAAATATCAGACACCATCTATTCTCTTCTAGTAGCATTCGCACCATTAGCATTGATTTTATTGTTTGTAGCAATCGCATCTCCAGTACTTATTGGGGGATGGGTGTTCAGTACAAATGCTTTAGCACCACAATTTGGTCGCCTCAACCCAATGAGGGGGCTAGGCAATATGATTTCCAAGAACTCTGCAGCTGAACTCATCAAATCAATAGGAAAAGCCTTCCTTGTCGGAATCGTCGCCTACCTTGTTGTTTCACATGACATACAACCTATACTCTCGCTTTCACTTATGCCAATAGAAGCAAGTGTATCTAAAGTTAATGAATTAATGATTATGGGCTTCCTATCCATTGTTAGTGCGCTGATTTTTATTGCCGCAATAGATGTGCCATATCAACTTTATCAATATGCTGAAAAACTAAAGATGACTAAAGAGGAAGTACGTCAGGAATCTAAAGAGTCTGATGGTAACCCTGAAATTAAGGCAAGAGTTCGTCAGCAGCAACGCGAAATGGCTAGACGAAGAATGATGGCAGAGATACCAAAGGCTGATGTTGTGATAACAAATCCAACACATTATGCAGTAGCTATTAAATATAAAGATGATGGTGTTCGCGCTCCAGTGGTGGTTGCTAAAGGCTCGGATGCAATTGCATTGAAAATTCGTGAAATAGCTGCCGAAAACAATGTTCCCACTTTAGAGTCACCAAAGCTTGCACGCGCTTTATTTGCACACACAGAGCTAGGAAATGAAATTCCAGAGGCTTTATATTCAGCCGTAGCTGAAGTGTTAGCGTACGTATTCCAAATGCGTGTTTTCAGAAAGGATGGTGGTTTCCGTCCTGAGGTACCTAATCCAAGCACCTTACCGATCCCAGACGCACTAGATCCACACAGTCTTATACCCGCGCCTAGCGCGTTTGAGTCAGAGGCATTTGCCTAATGAATTCACTTAACCTGCCAGCTTGGATGAGTAATTTCGGTAGCCGTACAATCGCGGCACCGCTGATTATTGTATTGCTGTTGGCGATGATGATATTACCTCTACCGCCCATCATATTAGATGTGTTGTTCAGTTTTAATATTGCGCTAGCAATCATGGTATTGCTGATTGGCTTACAGACAACCAAAGCGCTAGACTTCATTGCATTTCCAACAGTCCTATTGGTTACTACTATGCTTCGTTTATCATTAAACGTGGCCTCCACGCGAGTCGTACTTACTGAAGGACATGCAGGCCCAGCTGCCGCAGGAAAAGTGATTGAAGCTTTTGGTCACTTTTTAATTGGTGGCAATTACACGGTGGGTATTGTGGTGTTTGTAATTTTAACCATCATTAATTTCACGGTCGTAACAAAAGGTGCTGGTCGTATCGCCGAGGTAGGAGCTCGCTTTACATTAGATGCCATGCCAGGCAAACAAATGGCCATTGATGCCGACCTTAACGCTGGACTTATTGGCGAAGATGATGCCAGACGCCGACGTACCGAAATTAGTCAGGAGTCAGAGTTTTACGGCGCAATGGACGGTGCAAGTAAGTATGTGCGAGGTGATGCCATTGCAGGCATCATGGTCATCATCATCAATATTATCGGCGGTTTAATCGTTGGTGTTGTACAACACGACATGGCCTTTGCAGATGCCGTCAAAAACTATACGCTACTAGCCATTGGTGATGGCCTTGTTGCACAAATCCCCTCTCTTATTATTTCTGTTGCAGCAGGTGTGGTTGTATCGCGAGTAGCCAACAATGAAGACATCGGAGGTCAATTAGTCACTCAACTATTTACAAATGCTAAAGTTGTCTACATCACGGCAGGTATTATTGGTGGCATGGGCGCTATTCCCGGCATGCCTCACTTTGCCTTTTTAATGTTGGCGGCAGTACTAGGCGGCATGGCCTATGTGATTGATGCAAGAAAAAAATTAGCAGATATTAAACCTGTAGAGGAAGTGTTGCCAGAAATCACAACGGATACAGAAGAAGCGACATGGGATGATGTAACCCCGGTCGATGTAGTTGGACTAGAAGTGGGCTATCGCTTGATACCGCTAGTTGATAAATCACAAGGCGGCGATCTACTCAAACGTATTAAAGGCTTACGCAAAAAATTTGCACAAGAAATTGGCTTCCTCGCACCTACAGTTCATATTCGAGACAATTTAGAACTGAAGCCATCTGGTTATCGAATTACGCTAAAAGGCGTTGAAATTGCGACAGGTGAGTCTCATCTAGGTCAACACCTTGCTATTGACCCTGGAATGGTCACGGGTACACTCCCCGGCACAATCACAACTGATCCAGCATTTGGACTGCCAGCAGTCTGGATTGACAATGATATACGCGACTTAGCACAAAGCATGGGCTATACAGTTGTTGATGCTGGCACTGTCATTGCAACACATTTGAATCATATGATCTCAATGAATGCGGCCGAGTTATTAGGTCGCCAAGAAGTTCAGCAATTATTAGACCATATCAGTAAAGAGTCGCCTAAATTGGTCGAGGATCTAGTACCTAAGCAACTTTCGTTATCGGTGATTCACAAAGTACTACAGAATCTATTGTCTGAAGGCGTACATATCCGCGACATGCGTACAATTGTGGAGACTCTTGCGGAGTACGCAAGCCAAACACAAGATAGCAATGAACTCACAGCATTAGTGCGTGTACGCCTTGGACGGGCAATTGTGCAGCAGCTATTCCCTACAGGCAATGAAGTCGCAGTAATGACATTAGACAACAACCTCGAACGCTTACTCATTCAAGCCATGCAAAGTAATAATGCAAATGGCACCGCAATTGAACCAGGTATGGCCGAAACATTATCAAGACAAGCTGAAGCTGCTACTAAACAGCAAGAACAAATGGGTATGTCTCCAGTTTTACTGGTCTCTGCAGCACTGAGAGCCCCACTATCAAAATTCCTGCGTCGCGCAGTCCCACAACTTCGAGTGCTATCACACGAAGAATTACCTGATTCAAAAACTATACGCGTTACTAGCATTATTGGAGGTCAAGCATGAACATTAGACGATTTTTCGGCAAAAACTCACGGGAAGCACTAAACATGGTGCGGATGGCACTGGGTGAAAATGCAGTCATACTCTCTAATCGTACTGTCAATGGAGGCAATCAGATCATGGCCTTTAAGGAAGAAGACATGGATGCAATCGTTGATAATGAATCTTACCGCCGCCACACTCCTGGTTATGAAAGCGATGAACCAAGTACATTGTTATCAGTACTCAACAAAAAAGTAGATGGCTTCCACACCAATCAAGCCGAACCATTTAGAGGTAGGATTGACGAACCCGTTGATGAAGTTACGCCCGTACCGGCGGAACAGATTGCATCTCGACTAGCTGCGGCAATGCCTGTACAGCAAACTCCAGTTCGAACTAAAGTAGAATCTCCGCAAACAAGCCAGCAAATGGCAGACATGCTCAGTGAAATGCGCAGCATGCGCAGTGTTATTGAGTCACAGCTCACCACGATTGCATGGGGTAACATCCAACAACGTGATCCAGTAAAATCAAAGGTGCTAGGCACATTACTGGCCGCTGGCTTTAGCGCAGCTTTATCAAGATATTTGGCTGAGAACTTACCAGCTAACATGGACATTGATAAAGCAATGAACTGGATAAAAGCCATTCTTGCGAAGAACTTGAATACTCTGGATAACGAAGCAGAAGTATTAGACAAAGATGGCATATTTGCACTGATTGGACCAACAGGAGTAGGTAAAACTACAACTACAGCGAAACTGGCAGCGCGTTACGTAATGAAGCATGGCACACAGAATCTTGGCCTAATTACAACAGATGCTTACAGAGTTGGTGGTCATGAGCAACTCAGAATCTATGGTAAGATTCTTGGTGTCATGGTACACGCCGTTAAGGATGAAACTGATCTTAAAATCGCCTTAAATGAGCTAAAGAATAAACGCACTATACTGATTGATACTGTGGGTGTAAGTCAGCGTGATCGCATGGTGGCTGAACAAATGTCCATGCTATCAAACACCAACACACCCATTAAAAAACTTTTATGCCTAAATGCAACCAGCACTGGCGAAACGCTAACCGATGTTATCAAAGCTTACAAAGGTAGAGGTCTTGATGGTTGCCTAATCACCAAACTTGATGAAGCTGCAACGATTGGCAACGCCTTAGATGTCATTATTAGGGAAAAACTCAAGTTGTATTATGCAGCTAATGGTCAACGTGTGCCTGAGGACATACATTTAGCGAATAAGCAGTATCTCATTCAGCATGCATTAAAACAAAGTCCTGCCAACAACCGGCCATTCCAGTTTCTTAATGAAGAGTTGCCTTTCATTATGGGGAATACTGCACAGCCTGCTAACATATCCAAAGCAACGGAGAATAGTCATGGCTAGTTTTCAAAATGACCAAGCGGCAGGATTACGTCGCATCATGGCTGCACCAAAGCCTAGAGTAGTATCTATACTTTCAGCCTCGACAACTGCACATGACCAGCCGCGCCTATTATCAAATCTGGCAGCATCTATAAGCTGTCATGGAAGTGATGTGCTAATTATGCATGCATCTCAAGACTCTCGTGAAAGTAGCTATGAAGTTGATAAACTACCAACATTAATGGACGTTGCGAACGAAAAATGCACATTAATGCATGCGATTAAAAACTCTAACCAAGGGTTTTCAGTTGCAAAATTGATGCAAAAGAATCAATTAAATACCGCGTTGAATAATCAAGTAAGTGTACGCCTCGACCAAATTTTTGATGAGCTAGCAAGTAAGTATGAGATTATCTTGGTGGATGCAACACTTAATAAAAACCACTTACTACCATTAGATATCCTCAACGCAAGTGAAATACTTATTCAACTTACACGCAATCCTGAGTCTATTAAAAATGCTTATAGCCTAATCAAGCAAATATGTAGCCAACTTGGCCGACGCTCATTCGGCATCATTGTTGATGATGCGACAGAAGCACAGGCTAAAATTGTATTTAGAAACATTTCACAAGTAGCAAAAAACTTTATGCAAATTGAATTAGAGTTTTTCGGTGCTATTCCGACTGACGACCACCTCAACCGTGCAGCTAAACTAGGACGATCAGTAATTGATGCATTCCCACTTGCTGCCGCATCAACCGCATTCAAGCACATTGCACAACGCTTGGACTACAAACATGACTATACTGGCAACACCCAGCAGGCATCTTACATTTAGCTTGTAAATAGATATGTACACTGCGCATGGCAAAAAAGACCAGAAGGACGAGCTGCTGAACAAGCACGCCATACTGGTAAAAAAGCTTGCATACCAACTCAAGGCAAAACTACCGCCTAGTGTAGAGCTGGATGACTTGGTACAAGCTGGCATGATGGGGCTATTAGATGCTGTAAATCGATATGAAGACTCGCATGGTGCGCAATTTGAAACTTATGCCGTACAAAGAATCCGCGGCTCTATGCTTGATGAGCTACGAAGTGCTGACTGGTTACCACGTAGCATACGTAAAAATATGCGAGATGTTGAAACTGCCATTAGCCAACTTGAACAACAGCTTGGTCAGCCCCCTACAGAAGGAGAAGTCGCTAAAAAACTTAATTTATCGCTCAATGACTACTACGATATGCTTGGCGACTGTGGTGGTCACCAATTAGTTTATTATGAAGACTTTCATGACTCAGAAAATGGTGAGCACTTTCTTGACCGCTTCCACAGCGACGACTCAAGTGACCCAATCAAAGGTCTGCTAGCCGGAGACTTTAGAGATGCTCTGATTGTTGCAATCAATGCCTTACCAGAACGCGAAAAAATACTATTAGGACTTTATTACGAGCAAGAACTCAACCTAAAAGAGATAGGAGCGGTGATGAGTGTTTCCGAGTCACGCGTTTGTCAATTACATAGTCAGGCTGTTGCAAGACTGCGTGCTAATCTAAAAGAAAAATCATGGACCGGAGTAGTGTAGGTGGTGTTGTACTTGCCTTAATTGGCATTTTATTAGGGCAAGCAATCGAAGGTGGTCATGCTGGTTCATTACTGCAACCTGCTGCCTTTATGATTGTTATTTGCGGCACATTTGGCGCAGTGTTACTACAAACTAGCACAACTAATTTTATTACTGGTTTGCTAATGGTTCGCCAAGTTTTCGTCACGCCTGCTAATGATAAAGAAGCACTCGTTAGACGCATTAATATATGGAGTACGCTCTCACGCAAAGATGGCATACTCATGCTAGAGCCTTACTTCACAAGAGAAACAGATTTATTTGTCAAAAAAGGTTTGCGTCTACTTATCGATGGTACCCCACCTGCAAAATTACAAGAAATCTGTAGCAATGAAATGTATTACTATGAGATGCAACAACGAAATGCTGCAAAAATATGGGAAGCTGCCGGTGGCTACTCTCCAACCGTAGGCATCTTAGGCGCTGTACTCGGGCTAATCCATGTCATGGAAAACTTGTCAGATCCTAGTAAGCTGGGCGGCGGCATTGCAGTTGCCTTTGTCGCAACCATTTATGGCGTAGGCCTTGCTAACCTACTATTCCTTCCTATCGCCAATAAACTCAAATCACTTATTCAGCAAGAAGCAGTACGTAGAGAGGTTTTAATCAATGCATGGGTTTCAATCGCTAATGGCGATCACCCCCGCATTGTTGAAGAGCGCCTTTTAACCTACCTAGAAAAATAAACTAGATTACTGCAAGCATGAATAGAAGAAAATTAATAGAAGATGACCATGAAAATCACGAGAGGTGGTTAGTTTCATACGCCGACTTCATCACACTTTTATTCGCATTTTTTGTAGTCATGTATTCCATTTCATCCGTCAACACTGGAAAGTACAATCAGCTAAGTACGTCTATAGGTCATGCGTTTAGCGGCATTACACTTTATGACACAAAGCACAGCTTAAACACTGAAAGTAAACTTAAAAGCCAGCAAAGATCACTCATAAAACCTTTACCTCTCACGCATATTTATAACGAAAAGATGCGCCGAGAACGTGAAGCCATGACCAGCATGGGCATTAATTTATCAAATACTCTCGCACCGCTAATTAGCGATGGGAAAATACGCGTTGTTCAAAATAATCGCGGCATCAGAATCGACATCCATGACAGCCTGCTATTCAATGCCGGCTCGGCAAATCTAGCTGATGCAGCCAACAACGTCATTAATCAAATTGCAGCTGAAATCAAAGATAGTCGAAATATGATTCAAGTCGAAGGACATACAGATAACACCCCAATCCACAATGCTGAATTCTTTTCAAACTGGGAACTTTCAGCAATGCGTGCGACTAGCGTTGTTAGATTACTATCGAACGATGGCATTACAGAATCACGGCTAGGTGCAATAGGATATGGCTCGGCTCAACCCACCAGTGAAAACATAACCGCACTTGGACGTGCTAAAAATCGGCGTGTATCTATTATGGTGCTTTACGAGACGCAAGATCCGCAGGATTCTGCCGTGGAAATAACACCACAAAATAAGACAAAACCTAACTAGAACCCCAAGTTAGAACCTTACTAATCTTCACTTTTTCAGCAATTGTTTAATTAACAAGCCCGCAGCAATAAAACCAAACGGGGCTGTAACACACACACTAGAGCCATAACCAGCACAATTCAAGCCGGTAATTGAGCTATCAGGCTCAACATCACATACAGCCTCCGGTCTAATAACCTCTTCATCAGAATAAACACACTGAACACCCAATTTTGATGACTTGCTTTTTTGACTATCACCCATAGAGAAAGCATAGTCACGACGTAATAAATTGCGCACCTTAGCTAGTAACTTATCATGCGTCACTTGGCTGAGATCTGCCTGCTTAATACGAGTAGCATCCAACCTACCGCCAGCTGCACCTGTCACAACCAAAGGAATTTGATGTGTGCTACAAAAATTAGCAATTGCGGCCTTTGCCTTTGCGTCATCAATACAATCAATTACACCGTCATATTGTTGGTTAAGTAAGCTAGCAACATTTTCAATACTTACGAAATCTTCAATTTCAATCACGTTTACGCTTGGGTTAATCTGCTGAATGCGCTCCGCCATTGCGGTCACCTTGGCTTTACCAAATACACCTTCTATTGCATGTAATTGTCGATTAACATTTGATTCAGCAATGTTATCCAGATCAATCAAAGTAATTGTGCCGACAGCATTGCGTGCCAAGGCCTCTGCAGCCCAACTACCTACACCACCAATACCTATTACGCAAATATGCGCAGCCTTAAGCCTTAGCAAGCCATCAGCGCCGTATAGTCGCGAAACACCTCCAAAACGACGAGTGGTATCTATAGCATCTGCTCCTTGTAATGCTCTATTCATACTTCCAACACCACGAATGCAGCAGCTAAATTCTTCTCGTCACTAATACTGATGTGCATATGCGAAATGTTTTTGGCTTCGAGAAATGCTTGTAATTCTGGCGATAAAATTAAAATCGGCTTGCCTAAAGCATCATGTGAAACCGCGATATTTTGAAAAGTAGCTGGGGCACGCAACCCTGTACCTAGTGCCTTGGAAAAGGCCTCTTTCGCAGCAAAACGCTTAGCCAAAAATCGCGCTTTAATCTGAGATTGCTGATAGTGTTCAAGCTCACTTTCGGCCAGAATACGCGCAGCAAAAGCTTCGCCAAACTCTTCAATAGAAGCACCTATACGAGAAACTTCTACAATATCTGTACCAATGCCAAAAATCATATTATCGGTAAGCAAACTCTTTAATAAGTGACTTCATTTCGCGCACTGCGTTATCCCAACCAACAAACAAGGCATGGGCAACAATTGCATGCCCGATATTAAGTTCATCAATTCCTTCAATAGAAGCGATCTCATGCACATTATGATAATGCAAACCATGACCTGCATTTACTACCAAACCAAGTCCTGATGCATGCACTACCGCCGCTTTAATACGCTGTAGCTCTCGCGCTTTATCTGCTGGATTTTCAGCATCAGCAAATGTTCCTGTATGCAATTCAATTACAGGTGCGCCAATAGCTTTAGCAGCGTTAATTTGCTCTTTATCAGGGCCAATGAACAATGACACACGAATGCCTGCTACACCTAACTTTTGTACTGCATTTTTCACATTATCCAAATTACCGACTACATCAAGCCCACCTTCTGTAGTTCGCTCTTCACGCCGTTCAGGTACTAGACATACATCTTGCGGAGCTACCAAAAGTGCAATATTTATCATTTCATCGGTTACTGCACACTCTAAGTTCATACGTGTTTGTAGCAGCCCACGCAAAGCATGTACATCAGCATCTTGCATATGACGACGATCTTCTCGAAGGTGCAAGGTAATGCTGTCTGCACCTGACTGTTCGGCGCGGAGTGCCGCTTGCACCACACTAGGATACTTTGTACCACGCGCTTGACGAATTGTGGCTACGTGATCGATATTTACACCTAACTTAATCATGTTTTAACCTTTCCAACCTATTCATTAGTAACCTTGCAAGTCAATTAACAATTGCCTTGTATGCAATGGTTTATCTCCTAAATAATGCGCCAGCAGATAACGCATCAGCAACTTACTTTGTTGTTTTGTTTGTATATTTCTATAATCGTCATTGGCCATATCGATTAGCGTATTGCCAGATATTTGTATGCCCATATGCATATGATTAGCGCGTCCACTTTGACGGATAGCTCCATGCTCCGCCTCATAACGGTAGGTTTGTGATTCTATTATTAATGTACCTGCGGTATCTTGGAGCAAAGGAATCGCATAGCCCAACTCTTGGAGGAGTTTTAATTCAAAACGGCGTAATGTCGTAGCTAAATCTGACTCACTGATAAGAGCCCTTAATGTTGCAGCATAATACTCAAAGAGTGCTTCGTGCGGATCTTCACGTGGCAACAATCTGAGCAAAAGCTCATTTAAATAGAATCCGCAAATCAGAGCCTCGCCCTTCAGCAACAATAAACCACCGCCCCACTCTAGACCATGTAATGTTTTTAGCTCTAACTTACCCGACCATGTTGCCAGTAACGGCTGAAAAGATTGCAACATGCCTCGCACGGCTGAACGAGGTCGCCTCGCACCTTTGGCTGTAGCGGCTACACGACCGAAATTGCGGGCAAAAACCTCTACAACCAAGCTTGTTTCTTTAAATGGGTAGGTATGCAAGACATACACAGCTTGATTGTCTTGACGATGTAAACTTACACTACTAGTAGCCATAAGATTTATATTTCGTAAGCGCCAGTACGCTTATTGCGCTTTCATTGTTGGTTAAGATTAGTAACCTAATGATTTCAGCGCACGCTCATCATCCGCCCAGCCGCCTTTAACTTTAACCCAAGTTTCCAAGTACACTTTGCCACCAAACAACTTCTCCATATCCTGTCTAGCTTCAGTAGAGATTTGTTTAAGCTTTTCCCCACCTTTGCCAATAAGCATAGGCTTCTGACTATCCTTATCAACAATGATGGCGCAAAAAATACGGCGCAGCTTACCAACTACTTCAAACTTCTCTATTTCGACTGCAACTGAGTAAGGAATTTCATCACCCAATAACCTGAAAATCTTTTCACGTACAAGTTCAGCCGCTAAAAAGCGTTCGTTTTTATCCGTCAACTCATCTTCAGAGTAAATTGCTGCTTGCTCTGGCAAATAATTGCGAATTGAAGCTAGCAACTCATCTAAATGCAGACTCTTTTTAGCGCTCACAGGTACAATTTCTGAAAATGGGAATTCCAAATCAAAATCTTGAATCAGTGGCAACAAGTTACCCTTGTCCCCCATTAAATCTGATTTATTCACAACTAAAATAGTCGGCGTTTCTTCTGAAAGTAGCTTCAATACCTTACGATCCGCTTCGCCCAACTTCATCGGCTCAATCACGAAAAGCACCACATCAACTTCAGTCAATACTTGAGTCACCGTTTTGTTCAACCCCTTATTCAAGGCATTAAGGTGTTTTTGCTGAAAACCAGGGGTATCAACAAATAAAAACTGTGTGTCTTCGGTAGTGTGGATACCAAGCAGGCGATGCCGTGTTGTCTGTGCTTTGCGTGAAGTAATGGCTAACTTCATACCTAAAATATGGTTCAATAACGTTGATTTACCGACATTAGGCCGACCCACGATTGCAACTGTACCGCATCTGAAGCCTGAATTTAATTCGGTGCTTGATTCTAAATCTGAGTCTAAACTTGTCATTTCTTTATTTTCTCCAAAGCACCTTTTTCCAACGCGACCAACGCATGTTGCGCGGCCTGCTGTTCTGCGATGCGGCGGCTGGCGCCCTCACCAACCGTACGTATATTTAATTTCTCTACCAAACACTCTACAACAAACAATTGTGCATGCGCTTCACCTTCCAAGCGCATTACGGTATATTCTGGCACTGCTATTTTTTTACCTTGCAAAAACTCTTGCAACAAAGATTTAGGATCTTTATCAATCACCTTTGGATCAATTGTATCCAGCTTGTGCGCATAAAGATTTAAGACAAAGGCCTCTGCTGCTGCGAAACCACCATCAAGATATATGGCGCCGATAATTGCCTCAAGCGCATCAGCCAATATTGACGGCCTACGCCAGCCGGCGCTTTTCAGTTCGCCTTCGCCTAGATTTAAAGCATCCCCCAAATCAAGTGTGAATGCAATTTCACTCAAAGTGGCCTCTTTCACCAGTTGCGCACGTAACCGACTTAAATCACCTTCAGCTAGTTTTGGGAACCGCTGGAACAACTGATTGGCAATAATAAAGTTAAGTGCGCCATCACCTAAAAACTCTAGTCGCTCATTATTATGTGAACTGTAGCTACGATGTGTTAAAGCTTGCGTTAACAAACCGTCATTTGTAAAAATGTAAGTTAGGCGTTTTGATAAACGGAGTTGAGTCATTGAATTAAATTTATGTTTGACTAGACGAGATTAATCATCAAACTATTTCTCATCACTTGATGCATTAAAGTCTAGTAAAACACTCACATTAGCAACAATTGGCTTAACTACCTGATACTGAGCTGACACCACAGTCTCACCAGCATCATTTTTTTCTATAATAAGATCCTTACCTGTTATCACATCGACATATGCGGTTGAACTCCGCTTATCGAATGAGTCCATGATTTCCTTCTTACTCATATTACTCAGTGATTCGCGACCCATCGCCTGCAAAACTTTTTTAACAGAAAAATACTCAATGTACGATGGCACCATTTTCATCACTACAATCGCTGCAAATATAAGTGCGGCAGCCACAATCACCATACCTATTAGAGTCGCACCACCCTGTTTCTTTGTCTGATTAAGTTGTTGCATTGCGTGTTGCGCCATGATGATCTCCAGTGATTAAATCAATTTTCGATACAAGTTCAGATAAATAACTAGTGTATTACACTGCCTATTCTAGAACCCTGATCAAAATTCATCCAGATAAAAAATGCTTTACCAACCAAATTATTCTCAGGCACAAATCCCCACACACGGCCATCTGAGCTATTGTCGCGATTATCACCCATAGCAAAATAATGTCCTGCAGGCACTACCACCTCTTCATTATTGGCAAACTTCATTCCGATACTATTTGCGTCATAATTACCAATCACATCATGAATCAAAATATCATGCTTTACTGTACCAAGCTGTTCGCTATACTCCTTAGCAGTCATGATATTTAGCCCAGACATCACATACTCATAATCCCCGACACTTCGTACCTCTAAAGGCTTTCCATTAATGGTCAAATGCTTATCTTGATAACGAATTTTGTCACCAGGCAACCCAACTACACGCTTAATGTAGTCGATCGATGGGTCAGGCGGATAATGAAACACAAACACATCACCACGCTTAGGATGATTCACCGCTAGAAATGTATTGTTTAAAATTGGCACGCGTAAGCCATAGGTAAATTTATTCACCAAGATATAATCACCTGCCAATAAAGTTGGCATCATTGATCCAGATGGAATTTTGAAAGGTTCCACGACAAATGAGCGTACTAAAAAAACCACCAGTATTACAGGAAAAAAGCTTTTAGCATATTCCACTAAAATTGGCTCATCGGCGCCTATAGGGCGATTTTTACGTAGAACCAAAATATCAAAAATCCAAATCAGCCCTGTAACCACTAGTATTACGATCATGAATAATGCAAACATCATCAGTGAATATCCTATTAACTTTTATCAGTTATATCTAAAGAACTACTTATCTTCCACGCGTAAAATTGCTAAAAAGGCTTCTTGTGGAATTTCAACGTTACCCACTTGCTTCATACGTTTCTTACCTTCTTTTTGTTTATCCAGCAATTTACGCTTCCGTGAAACATCGCCACCATAACATTTGGCAATCACGTTTTTACGCATTGCTTTAACTGTTTCGCGCGCAATAATGTTTGCTCCGATAGAAGCCTGAATCGCGACATCAAACATTTGACGTGGAATCAACTCCCGCATTTTTGCTGCCACCTCACGACCACGATGCACACTATTTGCTCTGTGAACAATCATACTTAATGCATCAACGCGTTCACCATTTACCATAATATCAAGCTTCACCAAGTCTGCTGCACGAAACTCTAAAAACTCATAATCCATTGAAGCATAACCACGTGATACCGACTTTAATTTATCAAAAAAATCCAGCACAACTTCATTCAGTGGCATTTCATAGCTAAGCATCACTTGCCTACCCATATATTGCATATTCTTTTGTATGCCGCGCTTATTGTTACATAGTGTCATCACTGGGCCGACATAGTCTTGCGGCATTAATAAATTCACATTAATCACAGGCTCACGCGTTTCCTCAACGCGTGATGGTTCTGGCAGGCGAGATGGATTCTCAATCTGCACCACCGAACCATCTTTAAGCAACAGCTCATATACCACGGTAGGCGCAGTTGTAATTAAATCCATATCGTACTCACGCTCTAAGCGCTCCTGTACGATTTCCATGTGTAGCAATCCTAAAAAGCCACATCTAAAACCAAAACCTAATGCTGTAGAATTTTCTGCTTCAAACAACAAGGAGGCATCATTCAAACTCAGTTTTTCAAGTGCTGTACGTAACGCCTCAAACTGGTTAGATTCAACAGGATACAATCCCGCAAACACTTGTGGCTTCACTTCTTTAAAGCCTGCCAACGCCTCTGCAGCCGGCTTATTAGCCAAGGTCACTGTATCACCAACTTTTGCCGCTGCAAGCTCTTTAATCCCTGCAATTACAAAACCTACTTCACCCGCAGACAATGACGTTTTTTGGAGTGACTTAGGTGTAAACACCCCAACTTGCTCGCATAAATGCTCTGAGCCTGTTGCCATTAGTCGAATTTTATCTTTAGGCTTAAGCGTGCCATCCATGACACGCACCAGCATCACCACGCCCACGTAGTTATCAAACCACGCATCAATCACCAAAGCCTTTAATGGCTTAGTCACATCACCCACTGGTGGCGGCACTCTTGCAATTACCGCCTCTAAAACATCACGAACACCCAAGCCTGTTTTAGCAGAACAACGTACCGCATCTGATGCATCAACACCAATCACATCTTCAATTTCTTGAATCACACGATCTGGATCTGCTGATGGCAAATCAATCTTATTCAACACTGCCGTTACTTCCACACCTAAATCTAATGCGGTATAGCAATTTGCAACACTTTGCGCCTCAACACCTTGACTAGCATCAACCACTAGCAAAGCGCCTTCACAGGCAGAAAGTGAGCGACTGACTTCATAGCTAAAATCGACATGCCCAGGAGTATCAATCAAGTTGAGATTATAAATCTGCCCATCATCAGCCTTGTATTGCAAGGCTGCCGTTTGCGCTTTGATTGTAATACCACGCTCACGCTCAATATCCATTGAATCAAGAACTTGCGCCTCCATCTCACGGTCAGCTAAACCACCACACAAATGAATAATACGATCAGCCAAGGTAGATTTACCGTGGTCAATGTGGGCAATAATGGAGAAATTACGAATATTTTTCATGGTTTGTTTTAATGTAGCTGCGTTATCGACTGGACTAAATTTTTGGCTATTTTTTTAATTAGCAAATGTAAGACTAGCTGACTTCCTTAATCTACTGCTAACTAAAATTTTTCAATAACAAGGGCGCTCTAGGCGCCCTTGTTACTTATTCTTAATAACCTTCGATTTTACAGCAAATTCATAGTATTAACACCAATTGATTACTGCACAACAAATCAAACTACTATTTTACTGAAGGTATTTTCACCGGCACATAAAGGGTATTTTCGCCCCGTTCTACCAGCAATGCGATTGTTTTACCTGCCGCATAGCTCATCAACTGCTTATTAAACTGTTCCAGACTCTGCACTTCAGTGTTATTCAAACCTAACACAATATCTCCACGACGCACCCCTGCCTGAGCTACAGCCCCTTGCGCCTCAATCACCAGAAGACCATTCTTGCCATTTATTTTTTTCTTCTGTTGTGAGGTAAGTTCTTTTAGTATCAATCCAATACGGTTCACAGTAGGTTTAACCGTAGCTTTACTATTTTTTGTAGCGTCCACTGAATCACTTGGCATCTCACCTACGCTGATATCTAGATTTTTTGGTACACCTTTACGCAACACTTCAACCACTACAACTTTCCCAGGCTTAGTTGCACCAACAATACGCGGCAAGTCTGCAGAAGTTATAATAGGCTTACCATCGAACTTAGTGATCACATCGCCCGCTTCCAAATCACCTTTATCTGCCGGACCATTCTTCTCAACACCTGCGATTAAAGCGCCATTAGTATTTTTCATACCAAAAGACTCCGCTAATTCTTTAGTAAGCTCTTGAATAGCAATGCCCAACCAACCACGCGTAATTTTACCTGTCGCTTTTAATTGACTCGCAACTTCCATTGCAACATCAATGGGGATGGCAAAGGACAACCCCATTGAACCGCCACTACGACTGTAGATTTGCGAGTTAATACCTACGACCTCACCATTTAGGTTGAATAATGGTCCTCCTGAATTTCCTGGATTAATTGCCACATCAGTTTGAATGAATGGAACAAAATTCTCTTGTGGCAATGCACGACCCTTAGCACTGACAATACCCGCTGTCATCGTATTTTCCAACCCGAAAGGTGAACCAATGGCAGCAACCCACTCGCCAACCTTTAATTTAGCTGGATCACCAACGGTTACTTTAGGCAACCCTGTAGCCTCAATCTTCAATAGAGCAACATCCGTACGCTTATCTGCGCCGATGATTTTGGCTTTAAATTCGCGCTTATCGAACAGCTTAACAATCACTTCATCAGCCTCGGACACCACATGCGCATTCGTTAAAATATAACCATCACCACTAATGATAAAGCCTGAACCTAGTGAATGTGTTTTATACTCAGGTGCAGGTGCGCCATTTTGACCAGGCACATCCTGCTCTGGGGGCAAAGGTATCCCAAAGCGCTTGAAAAACTCTTGCATTTGCTCATCATTCGGAATACCTGAAAATGGCATCACTTCGGTACCACCATGCACACTTTGCGTCACACTAATGTTCACTACTTCAGGGCCCTGTTTTTCAGCCAACTCAGTAAAGTCTGGTAAGCTCGAAGCATAGGCATTTGCATTAACTAAAGAAACCAAGCCGAAAAAAACTGCGGCAATCCAACTTTTCATCATCAATTCACCTCGTTTAGTTTGAAATCTTACCGTGCTTACACTCGCTACGTGAAACGCCCTCACTCTCTACCTCAGCATCAGAGTATCGTAAAATAATAGCTTGCGATTGACTGCCAAGCATTTTAGTCACTTTCGCACGACCATTTAAGCGACGCTTCACCCATAAAAATGCCAATACCAAGCCAGAAGCTGCGCTTAACATCACATAAAATTCATTCTTAAGAAATGTATCCGCTAACACTGTGCCAAGCAGCATCCCAAGCAACGGCACCACATAAAGAAAGAATGTAGTACTTAGGATTGCACGCTCATCTATGCCCACCACTACGCTATCCCCTACATGGGCTCCAATAGGGTTATCAGCACTAAATTCCTGACTTTTATGACCAAGCAACTTGCCCCAAGTTGCATTACCACAGCCACGCTTTTGACCACAAAGCCCACAAGCGGTACGTCTTTCCACTTCCAAGGTAGCCTGATGGTCAGAGCAGCCCGTAACAACTGCATATTCTTCTATCATAGTAATAATTGGTGACTCTTCATGTCGCTTAATTTTAGTGAATTACTTCTTAAATACCACAGCATTTGCGATTTTCTCCACGGTAGTTTCTGGCACCTCACCCACTACAGTAAGCTGATACCCATCGACCACATTCGCATAAAAACTAGCATTACCCACAACGCCATGTGTTGATTTAGCGGGGGATCCAGATTTAATCATTTTGTTGGCAGGCTCTACAAATAATGAAACTGAAGCCAAACCATCTGAAAACACCACTTGAGTAACAGGAACAGACTTACCATGCACCATCCGAATAACCTGCTGTATTTTGTGATAACCCGCAGGCAATTCTGCTAGCGTCCAATCTGTAGAAACACTATTATCAGCAATGGGAGCAGACTCGCTCTCCATTACATATCGCTTGTGATTATCAATATTAGGTTTGAACCAATCAAGATCAACATCATTAATCAAGCTTAGTTGATTAAATGCCATACTTTCCATCACTTGCCCAGCATGATTGATCTGTGCTGATTTAAGTAACAACCCATACTCCTGATCAATCCAGAATTGATAGCCATAACGTAAATTATCTTTTGGATCTAAAAACAATAACTGCGCATTGCGTCCAGCCACCCGCTCAACTTCACCCGCACGCAACGTATAGCTTGCTTTAATTGCATCTAAATTCGCAGGTAAAATTGCGGGAAACATATTTTGACCGCGACGTTTCTCAATAACTATTTTTTCATTTTTCGGATTATATATAACCAACTCACTACCTTGGCTAAGTAGCTCTCTTGGCGAGCCATCCAAAACAACATTTCGCGCGAACTCGCCTTTACCATTAAATAGATGTGTAATTTGTACAGATTTAGACTGCTGCCCAATTTGGCAAACAAAAATACCCTTGTAATTTAAAGCTCGCGCAGCAACGGCAGCTTTTTGCAAAGTTTGCCACGTATCATCATTTGCTGAAGCTTGTGCATTTGAAACCAAACCTATTACCGCAATGGCAACCGCGCACGCCTGAACAACATGCTTCATACTCATCGCTCGGAATAGTTGACTGATTGAAGATAATAAGAGCTAGCAGACGGTGCAGATGCTTGATGTGCAATCAAATACTCACTGGGAATGCTTTGATCAGAAGTTGTATTTAGCGCAACCTCAATTGGCGCCGACTCTTGACCAGTTTGCACTTGTTGGTGCAAGGCCATCCACCCGACCATCATCACTGCAGCAAAAGATGCCGCAATAGACCAGACCACAGGAGTTTTACGATTTTTCTGCACCAAAGGCGTGACACCCTGATCATGAGTTAACGCCGCATTTGGCGCCAACACAGTCGCCTCAAGCTCAAGCCGTCTCATTAAATTTTGTTTAAAGTTCAAGCTAAGCACATCACTTGAACTATCTTGTGAATAGTCAAGACTCGCCGCACCTCGCATCAAATCACCAATTAAATGGTACCGACTCCAAGCTTCTACTGCCTGTATGTTCGTTTGCATGTCAGTAATAACTTTTGCCAAATCCTCAACGGCAATCTCGTCATCAGCCAAGGCAGACACTTGCTCATTCATGATTCACTCCTAAAACGCATGCACTATCTCGAATAAAAAATTATTAAAGGTTTCTTTTGATCGCAAACTCATAGAAATCTGGCAATCAGCTTAGTTAAAATTACCATCGTTTATTGTCTGGCGTATCAAGCAAAGGTCTTAATTTAAGAGCGATTGCTTCTCGCGCACGGAATATACGTGATCGCACTGTACCTATTGGACAGTTCATAATTGTAGAAATATCTTCATAGCTTAACCCTTCGATTTCTCGCAAGGTAATCGCGGTACGTAACTCATCAGGCAAGCTGGCAACCGTATCATTCACCGTTTGCGCAATTTCTTTGGTCATCAGTGCGGTTTCTGGTGTTTCCATCGTGCGAAGCTCACCACCATCTTCAAAATTCTCGGCATCTTCAATTTCAATGTCATTACTTACTGTAGGCCGACGCCCCATTGAAACCAAATAATTTTTCGCGGTATTGATGCCAATGCGGTACAGCCAAGTGTAAAAAGCACTGTCACCACGAAAGTTAGGTAAAGCCCGATAAGCCTTGATGAAGGATTCTTGCACCACATCTTCAATTTCAGCCTGATCGCGTATCATGCGTGATAACAAACGACCCAACTTACGCTGATACTTATCAACCAACATGCCAAAGGCGCGCTTATCCCCACGCTGCGCGCGCAATACTAATTCCTGATCAATCTCTCGATTTCCGGGTGCTGGAGTAACGGCCACTTCGCTCAAATTCCCTATCGGTTTTCTGTCATAAATTACTTCACTGATTAATAGTTCAACAGAACTTTTTTCACCAGTAGAAGTATAACCTTGCGAAGCAGGTTGCACGAAGCTAAATTGCGCCAACTCTCGTATTTTACTTGTATGTATGATCACGCTTCCTCCTAACCTTTGTTACAAATCAATTATTCAATTTTCACGTCAAACTACTATCTATAATGTCGGGTTGTTAACTGTTATTACGCTCTTAATTACAAGATGACTATTGCCTTTTAACAAGACAGCGATACACTCTCATAAGTTCCATAAAATCCATTTACTCATAACTCTTCATCCTCGAAAAAAAGGATATCTAAACACTATGCAACAATTTGACGTTCTGATTATTGGTAGCGGATTAGCCGGCTTATCACTGGCTCTACGCACCGCAGCACACAAAAAAGTTTGCATGGTGAGTAAACGCACGATTAACGACAGCGCAAGCAATTGGGCGCAAGGCGGTATTGCGGCCGTTCTAAATGATGCCGACACGATTGAAGCGCACATTCAGGACACGCTGATTGCTGGCGCCGGCCTGTGTGATGAAGCCGTCACAAAACTAGTCGTAGAACAAGGGGAGCAGGCAGTCAATTGGTTAATTGAACAAGGTGTACATTTCACACGAGAATCCGACAATAGCGGCTACCATCTAACACGTGAAGGCGGCCACAGCCATCGCCGCGTAATTCATTCAGCGGATGCCACAGGCCATGCCGTACAGACCACACTTTCAGAAAAAGTACGCCAGCACCCCAATATTACACTGCTAGAAAACCATATCGCCGTAGACTTAATCACCACACGTAAAGTCACTGACACAAAAGCACAACTCTCGGATAGCAATGCCTGCCTAGGCGCATATGTCTTAGATAACAGCACTGGTAAGGTAATTACGATTGCCGCTCAAAATACTGTTTTAGCTACAGGTGGCGCAGGTAAAGTTTACCTTTACACTACGAACCCAGATATCAGCACTGGCGATGGCATCGCCATGGCTTGGCGCGCAGGCTGTCGTGTAGCCAATATGGAATTCATACAATTCCATCCAACCTGCTTATTTCATCCGCATGCTAAATCGTTTCTAATTTCCGAAGCGGTGCGCGGTGAGGGCGGCCTACTCAAACTGCCAGACGGCACCAGATTTATGCCAGAACATGATCCACGTGAAGAACTCGCCCCACGTGATGTCGTCGCACGCGCCATTGACTTTGAAATGAAAAAGCGTGGGCTGGATTGTGTTTATCTGGACATTTCACATAAACCATTAACCTTTATTCAAGAGCACTTCCCAAACATTTATCAACGCTGCCTAACGCTAGGCATTGATATCAGCACGACGCCAATTCCCGTCGTGCCGGCAGCGCATTACACTTGCGGCGGCGTAATGACCGATGACAAAGGCCGCACCGACATACACAACCTGTACGCTATTGGCGAAACGGCTTGCACAGGCTTACATGGCGCGAATCGCCTAGCCAGTAACTCACTGCTGGAATGCTTGGTGTTCGGCCAAACAGCTGCAGAAGATATTCTGCTCCAGCCAGCCAAACCATCACCTACACTCCCGTACTGGGATGAAAGTCGCGTGACTGATGCCGACGAAGAAGTATTAATTACCCACACGTGGGATGAGTTACGCCGCTTCATGTGGAACTATGTAGGCATTGTTCGTACCGACAAACGCTTGAGCCGTGCCCTACACCGCATTCATATGCTACGTGATGAAGTACACGAGTTTTACAGCAACTTCAAAATCAGTAACGATTTAATCGAACTGCGTAACCTATTGCAAGTAGCCGAATTGATTGTTAAAAGCGCGATGGAACGTAAAGAAAGTCGCGGCTTGCATTACAGTAAAGACCACCCGAACTTAGATGCTGAAGCAATACCCACAGTGCTTGAACCTTCAAATTACTACAGCCTGCTAGATCGAGAACACGGTCACCATCACCACTAATTGCTAGTTTAAGAATTGAATTAGGGGAAACGCATGTTGGCGCATACTGTTTTTATCGCGTTCTTTTTACTAACGGCGACAACAAGTCAAGCTGCGGACTCCTATGTGGTGACGTATGTCTATGATGGTGATACCGTAAAACTTCGTAACGCAGATAGTGAATTCAAACTGCGCCTCACCGATATCGATGCACCTGAACGTAATCAGGAATACGGCCTTAAAGCTCGACGTGCGCTCATGACGCTTTGCCAAGGCAAACACATTCTCGTTACTGCAAAAATTACCGGCACAGATCAATATCATCGCTCGCTAGGAAAGTTGCAATGCAATCATATTGATGCCAGCACTTATTTGGCAGAACATGGTTGGGCTTGGCATTATGAGCAATACTCAACAAACATCAATATCCACAATGCAGCGTTGAAAGCACGTCGACAAAAACTAGGGCTATGGGCAAGTAGCAACCCTGAACCGCCTTGGGTCTGGCGTCATAATCAAATGCATTAGAAAATCAGTGATTCATTTTTAATTACCATTATGTAAATAATCCCACCCAGTTTTCACCGCAACCAAGTCTTAATCTAACATCTATTTCCTAGCTTTAATTTCATTTAACCGTATAATGCAATTTCCCTACGCCATCCAATCAGCGTAGCGGTCTCTTTACCCTAATCTTCTTGAATTCAAAATTCTCATGAATGATTATTAAAATTGCCTACCTCGATTGGTGTTGCTTCACGAAGTAATAGGTCGGCTTAAACCCAAGCTGGAGCATTACTTTGACTACTGAAACAACCTTACTTAACTTTAACGAGTTAGGCCTTATTGAACCCATTTTGCGTGCGATTAGCGATGCAGGATACACCACACCAACCCCTATTCAGGCTAAAGCCATTCCACAAGTATTAAGTGGTGGCGATTTACTGGCTGGCGCTCAAACTGGTACAGGTAAAACAGCTGGCTTTACGCTGCCGATTTTGCACCTACTCAGCCAAAAGCCATTAGCTGAAATTGCTAAAGGCCGCCCACGTTGCCTGATGCTGACGCCGACACGTGAACTAGCGGCACAAATTGAAGAGTCCGTAAAAGTCTACGGTAAATATCTGCCACTCACTTCTACCGTTATTTTTGGTGGCGTGAATGCGAATCCGCAAATCGCGCGCCTGAAAAAGCCGCTGGATATTCTGGTCGCCACGCCTGGACGCTTGTTAGATCATGCAAATCAAAAAAACGTAGATCTTTCAGGTGTTGAAATTTTAGTACTGGATGAAGCGGATCGTATGCTAGACATGGGCTTTATTCGTGACATTAAAAAGATTCTTGCCATGCTGCCTAAGCAGCGCCAAAACCTATTATTCTCAGCCACGTTTTCAGATGAAATCAAAGCGTTAGCTGACGGCCTGTTACATAACCCGGGCTTTGTTGAAGTGGCACGCCGCAATACCGCCTCTGAACTCGTAGAACAAACTGTGCATATGGTTGCGCAAAGCCACAAACGTGACTTGATGAGCCACCTCATCAAGCACCATGACTGGAAGCAAGTGTTAGTATTCACTCGCACCAAACATGGCGCAAATCGTCTGGCTGAAAAACTGATTAAAGATGACATTCAAGCAGCTGCAATTCATGGCAACAAGAGCCAAGGCGCCCGTACTAAAGCATTAGCGCAATTTAAAGATGGCACAATGCGCGTACTGGTTGCGACTGACATTGCTGCACGTGGCTTGGATATTGACCAATTACCGCAAGTGGTAAATTTTGAGTTACCAAACGTACCGGAAGACTACGTACACCGTATTGGCCGTACTGGCCGTGCGGGCAGTAGCGGTGCAGCAGTATCATTAGTGGATCGTGAAGAATTGAAACTACTAAAAGATATTGAAAAGCTGATTAAGCGTGAGATTCCGAAAGTGATTGCTGAAGGCTTTACACCTAACGCAAATCCGGAGCCTGAAGCACCACGTGCTCCACGCCCACCACAAGGTCAACCACGTGGACAGTCACGTAGACCTCAAGCTGAAGCAAATGGCGCTGGTCAAAACGCTAGACGCAATCAAAATCGCGGCCAGTCTCAAGGCAGAAACCAAGCAACGCAGAATACAGAAGGCCGCCCAGCACAACAGCGCAGACCACAAAACAGTTCCCAAAATGGCAACACTCAAAGCCCTGCACCAACCTCAAGCACAAAACATATGTCTGAAGCGGCACGTCATCAAGCGATGCCGCAACAAGCTTTATTTTCGCCAAAAAGCCCGAATCACGGCAATGGCAATCGTGGTGGCAACCCTAACTACGGCAGCCCAAGCCATCGCACAGGTGGTAGAGGTCGATAACTCAAGAAAATCTGCTCTTTGTTAAAAAACCGTACTTTGTTTAAAAAACAAGGTGCTGAGCATTTAGGCAAATGACGAAAATAGATTAAAATTCTAGTTCAAATTTTATACATCATCTGTATTAGGAATACACCATGCAAATTGCAATGAACACAGTAGTCACCATGACTTACGAATTAAAAGATGCCGATGGCAACGTACTTGAATCAAGTGCAGAACCAGTGGCTTATCTACACGGCGGCTACGACAATATTTTTCCAAAAGTGGAAGAAGCTATGCACGGTAAAAATATCGGCGATGTTGTGATTGTAGATTTACAACCAGCTGACGCTTTTGGTGAGTACGACGAAGAACTCGTGCAAATCGAACCAGCTAGCGCTTTTCCGGCGGCAGAACTAGAAGTTGGCATGCAGTTTGAAGGCGAAGACCCAACAGGTGATGTTGTTCTATACACCGTAACAGAAATTGCGGACGGCAAAGTCATTGTTGATGGCAACCACCCTTGGGCTGGCGAACGTGTAATATTCAGCGCAACCATCACTGACGTTCGTGTTGCAAATAAAGAAGAAGTAACACATCAGCACGTACATGGTGCTGGTGGTCATCATCACTAAGTATTAAATTGCAGTAAAACTAAAAAAGCACCTTTCTAAGGTGCTTTTTTATTGGGGTGTAATTACTTCAGTAATGCTACTCAAATAATGATTTACATTTCAACGCTAACAGTCCAACACCGTTATTTTCTCAGATAAGCGAATCATACGTTCTGTAGGCGTTACCCAGACAATTCCATCCCCCACCTGTCCAGTATGGCCGACCTCCACCAGTATCTGCAACACCCCCTCAACAAGTTCATCTGGCGTCACTATCTCTATGCGCACCTTAGGGCTGAAGTCGGTTAACTCTTCACGAATACCCAAAGATGGTTTAGCTAAATGATGGCCGCAACCTTCAACCTTACTTACCGTCATACCGGGGAAACCTTTAATATTGCGTAACGCAGAACGAATTTTAGACAAACGCGCTGGTTGAATAATCGCTTTAATTTCTTTCATGATTCTGTTCCTTTAGAGCATTCATCTAGTTAAGCCTCAATTCTGGCTTCTTCAAATTTACGATACAAGGTTGGCACTACCAGCAAGGTTAGCAAAGTTGATGTAATAAGACCACCAATCACCACAATTGCCAATGGGCGCTGAATTTCAGAACCTGGTCCAGTCGAAAACAAGAACGGCACCAATGCAAGCATTGCAACTGTTGCAGTCATCATTACTGGCCTAAAGCGCTGTTTACAACCCTGCACAATAGCCTCCATTTGACTTAAACCCTCATCGCGCAAACTGCGTATATACGAGACCAAGACCACACCATTAAGTACTGCAATACCCCATAGCGCAATAAAGCCTACCGATGCTGGCACAGAGAGATACTCACCTGTCACAAATAGCGCGAAAATGCCGCCAATTGAAGCAAACGGCAACACCATAATAATCATGGTGGCATAACGCAACGACTTGAACAGCAAGAACAGCAGGAAGAAAATAGCACCAATGGTGATTGGGATAATCACCGCCAGATGCCCTAAAGCACGCTCCATATTCTGGAACTGACCTCCATACTCAAGATAATAACCATTGGGTAATTTAAGCTTCTTATCTAATACTTGCTGCAATTCTGCTACAAAGCTTCCCAAATCGCGGTCTTTGACGTTTACACCGATGACAATACGCCGTTTCGCCAACTCGCGGCTAATTTGAGCGGGGCCATCTCGAACCTCGATTTTAGCCAAATCTTTCAAGCTCACCCGCGAACCATTAGGCGAAGTCACCAGAATATTACTAATCGCTTCGACATTATCACGAAAGATATCCGGGAATCTCACTGCGGCAGTAAAACTACGCTGCCCTTCATAGATTTCAGTCGCCACTTTTCCACCGACGGCTGTTTCGATCAAATCATGAATGTCTGCCGCGTTGATGCCATGGCGTGCGAGGGCTTGCCTATCCACCACGATATTAAGATACTGCTGACCTGAGACTTTCTCTATCCGCAAGTCCGCGGAGCCTTGTACCGTACCGGCAAGTTTAGCAACCTCTTCTGCTTTGGCTTTGAGTACCTCCATATCATCACCAAATATTTTCACAGCGACATCAGAGCGTACTCCAGTCAGCAACTCATCCACGCGATCAGAAATTGGCTGCGCCATTACAACTTGAACACCTGGCAAACCTTTGACTAGAACATCACGTATTTTTTCTGCAATATCATCTTGAGTCCAGCCTTTAGGCCACTCACTACGGGGCTTAAGACTGATGATAGGAGATGACTCATTCTGACCTTGTGGATCAGCTGCACTCTCGCCGCGGCCAACGCCAGAAACAGCAGATTTAACACCCGGCACTTGCTCCATAATCATGTGCATGGCGGACATTTCCATCTTGATAGACTCCTCAAGTGAAACGTTAGGTACGCGATTAATCCCAGGTACGATAGAGCCTTCCTTCATCTCTGGGATAAAAGAAGTACCCAGCAATGGCACGATTAGGATTGCTGCAGCAAATACCCCAACTGCTGCGGTAATGGTTTTATTTTCATTGTTCAATGCCCAATTAAGAATTGCAACATAAGGTCGTTTGATTGCGGTAATCATGCGCGTATCCTCTCCACTGCCACCCTTCAGTATGTAAGAACACATCACAGGCGTGAGTGTCAGTGACAGGATTAATGATACAAACAAGGCAATGGCAATCGTCAGCGCTAAAGGTGCGAACATCTTTCCCTCCATGCCTTGAAGCGTCATCAGTGGCAAGAACACCAAAATAATAATGCCTACACCGAACAGTACTGGCGTACCAACTTCAGCCGCAGCTTCAAGCACGACCCGCACTTTACTTTCACCATGACGATGCCCCAATTGATGGAAAGTGTTTTCTACCACCACAACTGAACCATCCACCATTAGACCTATCGCAATAGCCAAACCGCCGAGTGACATGAGATTGGCAGAAATGCCGTAATAATTCATCGCCATAAAGGTGATAAGCGGTGTCAGTATTAAAGTGCCGACTACAATCAAACTGGAACGCACATCACCCAAAAACAAGAACAAGATAATAATGACCAGCATAATGCCTTCTATCAGCACCTTAACCACAGTATGCAAGGCGGCATCCACCAACTCACTGCGGTCGTAAAATGGCGTGATCTGTAATCCACCGGGCAGCATGCCTTTTGCATTCACTTCTGCCACACGCTCTTTAATGCGGCTGACAACCTCCTTGGCATTACCAGCACGCATCATCATGACGATGCCACCGACAGCCTCAGTATCCCCATTTTTAATTAAAGCCCCAACACGTACTTCGTGACCTATTTTCACTTCGGCTACATCGCGCATATAAACAGGTACACCGTTCTGCTCTTTCAGCACAATACTGCGAATGTCATCCAGATTTTGAATCAGACCGACGCCTCGTATCAGATACTGCTCAGCATAATGAGGTAATATCCCGCCCCCACTATTCGCATTATTCCGCGCCAGCGCAGTGTAGATGTCTTGCAACTTAAGACCATAATGATTCATGCGATCTGGATTCACCAAGGCTTGATATTGCTTAACATAGCCACCTTGAGAGTTGATTTCGGCCACCCCTGGAACGCCACGCAACAATGGCCTTACTACCCAGTCTTGCACTGCACGGCGTTCGGTTAACTCCTCTTGGCTAAGCGCAGTCTTGCCATCTGTTGCCTTGTCCAAAGTATATTGATAAACCTCGCCAAGCCCTGTAGATACCGGGCCTAGAATTGGTGTTACGCCTACTGGCATACGATCCATCACTTCCATCAAACGCTCCATCACCAACTGGCGCGCAAAATAGACATCTGTATCCTCAGTAAATACCAAGGTAATCAGCGAAAGTCCATTTTTATTGAGCGAGCGCATCTCCTCCAATCCGGGAAGGCCCGTCATAGAGATTTCCAGCGGCACGGTAATGAACCGCTCAACCTCTTCCGGCGAACGACCATTGGCCTGTGTCGCAATCAACACCTGCACATTGGTTACATCAGGAAAGGCATCTACAGAAAGTTTTTTAACGGCAAAAATACCTGCTACTAGCAAACTTAAAGCAAAAACTATAACTATCAGGCGCTGCTTAAGCGCAGAACGTATCAAGGACTCGATCATAATTATTCCAGTTCCTTGCGCTTACGCTCATTGTTGAGGTGAAAAGCACCCTCTCCGACGACAATCTCACCGGTATCTATACCGCGATTTACAGCGACCATACCATCGTATTCAACACCTAAAACCACCTCTTTTAAACGATATTTATTAGGAGCGATCTGAACAAAAACATGATCCTTATCATTTTCACGTACGATAGCTTGTAAAGGAACAGCCAAGTATGGCTGGGGTTTTGACTGCACTAACATGGAAATCAGCATATCCGGTTTGATATTGCCGCTTACATTTTCAATATCGGTACGTACTGTCACAGTTCGGGTTTCTGGATTCACAACATCACCGACATAGATTAACTTTCCGGTCATCTGTTTTCCGCCCAGCGCAGGAATTTCTATCTTGACGTCTTCACCTTGTTGTATCAATTCAATTTGCTGTTCTGGCACCTCAGCTACAGCCCATACATGTGATAGGTCTGCGACAATAAACAACTCCTCTGCAGGCTGAACCACTTGCCCTAGATTCACTTTACGACTAATGACGGTGCCATTTAATCGTGCTGTTACGCTGCTAAATGAGCGCATCTGCCCTGAATTCGTGAGTTGTTTGATAGCCTGCTCGGACATACCTAGCACCAGTAACTGATCGCGTGCGGCATAAAGTTCTGCTTGTGCAGCGGCAAGCTCTGCTTCACGGCGCTGCAGTTCGGCCGCGCTGATTACATCAGACTCCAGCAACAAGCGTGCGCGCTCCACAGCCTTGGTTTGCAAACTGATTTGCTGTAGCGCCTTGATGTAGGACAGTTGGTTCTGTGCCAGTTCGGTACTATTCAAGGTGGCTAGCACCTGGCCTTGCTTAACATGCTGACCAAGTACCGCATCAATATCATTAATGCGCCCAGTCACAGATGCCCCCAAGCGTGCAACACGCTGCTCATCAACTTGTATGCTGCCGGATACGCGTAGAATCTCACGCATATCCACCTTACCTACAGCCGCTAATTTCAGCTGTTGCTGAAGCTGAGGGCTAATCTCTACCACGTTAGGATCAACGACTGCTGGCGCAACTGGCGCAGCTTCTTTATTTGGCTTGCAAGCCGTGAGGTTGAATACAAAAAATAGACTTAACGCAATTACTTTTAGTGTTAGTTTCTTTTGCGGAATAACAGCAAAAAATGGTGAATACATAGCCATTAGTTTTTTCCTTTTTTTTAAATTAGTTAGTTGGAAAAATTTCCGCGCCTAGCAAGCGCTCAGTTTCCAGCATCGCACTGACATAGTCATAGCGTGCAGTAAGGTAGTCTTTGCGTACGCTACGAAACGTGCGCTGCGCATCCAGATAATCAAGTATGCCGCGCTCACCAAATCGGTAAGCGGCCTCGGCCGTTTTTAACACTGATTCAGACTGACTCAATAAACCATGTTCAAAGGCGGCTACTTGCTGCTGGGCAATGAGGTAGCGTTGATAGGCTGACTCAATATCTCTGTGCAACGCAAGCGTACGATCATTCAAAATGGCTTGAACCTGACGGACGCCAGCAGCGGCCTCAGCAATTTGCCCCTGACGCTGACTCCATAATGGCAAGGGAATCGCAATACCAAAGCGCATATTGGTCATATCTGGATCTTGATCCATACCTGCCTTTAACGTTAAACCAGGATTGCGCAACCGCTCTTCCAGCTGCAACTTGGCGTCAGCAGCTTCTGATGCAGCACGAATCTGCTGCAATTGAGGACTCTGCTCTATTTTTTCTCGCAAAGACACTAAAGATGGCAGGCTATCGCCTAAAGGTAATTCACCGGTGAGCTCATAATCACTAGGCATCTCTGAGCCGATCAAACCATGCAAATAAGCTTTAGCTTCCAGCACCCGCGCAAGAGCCGCCTGATAATCCCGCTCTGCCGCCAGCGATTCTGTTTCGGCCTTAATCAACTCGTAACGAGGCGCCTCGCCAACATCCGCACGCAATTTCACCCGCTCCCGAATTTGCTGTAGCAAGTGGCGATCTTCATCCACTAACTTGAGTACAGACTGTCTTTGTAATACATTGTAAAAAGCATCTTTCACGCGAGATCGTAATTCCACGCGAGTGATTTCTCTACCGACACCGGCTACCTTAACGTTAGACTCAGCAATGCTCTGCCGCGCATTACGCACGTCGGAGTACTCCAAAGTCTGAGATAAACCTACGCCCCAATTGCTTTTTACTTCGTTGTTACCACTACGGTAACGGCTAGGGCCTATCCCGAATTCCACTTCTGGATTCATATAAGCTTTGGAGGTGGTAACTGCGGCAAGCGCGGCATCTTCCTGCGCACGGGCAATATTCACGGACGGGTTATGTTGCAGTGCACTATCAATCACCTGCTGTAAAGTGAAAGCTGGAGCAGCTTGCAAGCTACGGCTAGAAACTATCAATGTGACTAGAACCGAGATTAAAACTAAGTGATGAAATGCGCTAAAACTAAACACATTCATTAAAACAGGTCTATGGGCGTCATTTTTTGCACTAGAGCAGTGCGATTCTATATTCATGAGTATCTCAATATCATCCAGCTTGGTTATTCATACAGACTCGCCGCTGCCTTTGATTAAAAGGTATGCAGCGAGATCAATAAATCATGCTTGTGCCACAGATATTTAGCATAACGAGGTGCTCACTAAGCTAAATAATCAGATGGCCTGATATATAAAGCAAAGGTTACGCCAACTATTGAGGCTGGTATGAAACTAGATGATAGGGGGTCTGAATAACTGAGGAAAATCTGGCTGGCGATAGATATCATCTGGCAATACAAAATCGATGAAAACCATAGAGGGTGTGATGCAATGAACTACAGCTAGTATCGCTGGTTCATCTCGATCATTATCACTGTAGACTTTGACTGTAGGCGCATCATCCAAACTAACTATATCGGAATCCAGCGCATAGCGAGTATTGGCTTGCGCAGAGATGACTGCAAAGCACAATAACAGACTCAGCAAAACGAAGATGTATTTTTTTAAACTCACGATTTGATTATATTGAGATTAGTACATGCCAGCAAGCAGACTTCTTAAAACCCCAGTGGAAAATCAAGCCATTAACAATATTAGTTCGTATCAACATTCAGGTAACTAGAATTAGACCTTACTTAGCAAGTCTTTAAGCTTATATAAAAAATCCAGCGCCTGTTTCGGCGTTAAATCATCGGCTTGCATGGATTCCAACTCGGCAATCGCTGGGTGTTGGGGTGGCTCGACATCTTGCTCACTCGCCATAAACATATCAGTCTGCGGCATGGAGGGCGTGTGCTGTGCTACTTGGCTGACTTCTAATTGCGCCAGCTTTCGCTTTGCCGCAGTAATTACTGGCCTTGGAATGCCCGCCAATTGTGCCACTTGCAGGCCATAGCTTTGATTGGCGGCGCCCTCCTCCACCTTGTGCATAAACACAATATTATTGCCATGTTCTACCGCATCCAAGTGCACATTCGCCGCATATTTGAACTCATCGACAATACGCGTCAGCTCAAAATAATGCGTGGCAAACAAAGTGTAGCTACGATTCTTTTCTAGCAATTGCTTAGCCACTGCCCAAGCCAAACTCAAACCATCGAATGTCGAAGTGCCGCGACCAATTTCATCGAGCAGCACTAGGCTTTTATCCGTGGCGTTATGCAGAATGTTGGCCGTTTCCGTCATTTCCACCATAAAGGTAGAGCGGCCACCAGCCAAGTCATCCGAGGCGCCAATCCGCGTCATGATACGGTCGATCTCACCGATGTTAGCCACGCTGGCTGGCACGTAACAACCACAATGTGCCAGTAATACTATCAAAGCGGTCTGGCGCATAAAGGTAGACTTACCCCCCATGTTCGGGCCCGTAATTAATAGCAATTGGCGATAAGGGTTGAGTACTACATCATTGGCAATAAACGGCTGCCCTGAATTTTGCACCGAGATTTGTTCAACAACAGGATGCCGACCATGTTCAATATGAATACCAGCTTCGGTAGTAAAACTTGGCGCCACATAATTCAATGTGACGGCACGCTCAGCAAAACAGCTTAAAACATCTAGACTGGCAACCGCACCAGCATTGGTCTGCAGGGCAGCGATAAATGGCAAAAGCTGATTCAGCACTTGCTCATAGAGCATTTTTTCACGCGCCAAGGCACGGTCGTTGGCACTCAGCACTTTGTCTTCAAAAGCTTTAAGTTCAGGCGTAATAAAACGCTCAACATTTTTCAGAGTTTGACGGCGTCTATATTCCGCAGGCGCACTTTCAGCTTGTGTACGGCTCATCTCAATGTAAAAACCATGTACGCTGTTGTACTCTACTTTGAGGTTAGTAATGCCAGTACGCGCTTTTTCTGCCGCTTCAAATTGCAGCAAAAATTCACCATGATTATTTTGCAAGGCGCGCAGTTCGTCTAACTCAGCATCATAACCATCCGCAATCACGCCGCCCTCGCGCAACACCACGCTAGGTTCAGTTTTAATGGCGCTCATTAACAAACGCACCACATCGCTAGGTGCTTGTAGATTTGCCCCCAAAGTTTGTAGCAAGCTAGTTTGCAGGTCTTGTAACTGTAATTGCAGCAAGGGTAATTGCTGTAAGCTCATCATCAAACCAGACAAATCACGTGGTCGCGCCGTTTTTAAAGCGATTCGCGCGGTAATGCGCTCAATATCACCGATAGATTTGAATGCGGCATTGAGACTCTCAAAGTGATTGTTTTGAATCAGCTCTGCCACCGCCTCATGGCGCTTCATCACCAAGTTACGGTCTTGCATAGGATGATGCAACCAGTGCCTTAGCAATCGCGCGCCCATTGCTGTTTGCGTGGTGTTGAGCAGCGAATACAGTGTGGGCGAGGCCTCGCCACGCAGAGTCATATCAATTTCCAGATTACGACGTGTTGCCGCATCCAGTTGGATATAAGCACTGGTGGTTTCCACACTCAAGGCATTGATGTGCGGCAAGGTGGTGCGCTGGGTATGCTTCACATAGTCCAACAATGCGCCTGCCGCGCAAATAGACGGATTTAAACTTGCGCAACCAAAGCCGTTCAGATCATAAGTATTGAACTGCTTGGTCAGCGTATTAAAGGCGCTATCAAAATCGAATTGCCACGGACTCAAACGTTTTTTAGCCACTTTGCTGGAAGCAAGTGCTGCGTGCTGAAAATCATCAGCCAACAAAATCTCGCTGGGGGAAATACGCTCAATTTCTTGTGCCAGTAAGCCAACGGCAATTTCGCTCAAAATAAACGTGCCGGAAGCCAAGTTCAAGCGCGCCAAACCAATGACGCCATCAGCCTGGAAAATGCTGAGTAGCTGATTATCACGTGACTCATCTAGCAGTGCGGTATCTGTCAAAGTACCAGGCGTTAGAATTCGCGCGACTTGCCGCTCTACCGGACCTTTGCTTGTAGCTGGGTCGCCGACTTGCTCACAAATAGCGACCGCCTCACCCATTTTAGCCAGCTTCGCCAAATAGCCTTCGGCCGCGTGATACGGCACGCCTGCCATTTTAATTGGCTGGCCGTTACTACTGCCGCGATGCGTTAAAGTAATGCCCAGTAAGCGCGATGCTTTTTCAGCATCTTCAAAAAAAAGCTCATAAAAATCGCCCATGCGGTAAAACAGCAGCATGTCTGGATGTTGTGCTTTAAGACCAAGATACTGGCGCATCATGGGAGTATGGTTTGAGGTCGTGTTGTCTGATGCCGCGTGGTTATTCATCGATCAATAGCTACTTTCTATGACTACTTTGAAAAATAATGTGTTGGGATAATACATGAGAAATCGGCATCACAATCATGTCCGATACCGTACTCATACGCCGAGCAACATTAGTGCGGCGTTGTACTTTCATCAGTTGCTTCTGGCGATGATTTTGGCGGCATGATAAATTCAGCCGGATGCTGATTCAATCTAGTTGCCAAATTACGCATCAGCAAGCGCCATTGTTTAAAGCGTACTTTGCGTGACTTCATTGCTATATACAAAGCCAGTCCAAAGCTCACGATAAGATTCATCATGCCAATCAGCACCAATCCCAACGCAGCAAATGCCACAGTCTGCCAACTCAACATAAAGTCTAAACCGACAGCAGCCACGCCAACAAAAGCTGATGAAAAAGCAATGTGCCTAATATCAAACGGCAGCCCAAACAACACGCCTATGGCGCTCATGCCGCCTAACAGGCAACCAAAATAGAAATTACCGGCCAATGCACCCAAGTTATTTTCAACGTAGTTAACCACACGATCTAATCGAGCTTCGCCCAACAGCTTTTGCATCCAACTTAAAGCACGTAACCGTTGCGGGATTTTATTATAGACCGCCATATTATCGTAGTATCCAGAAATCAAACCTGCCAAGAACAAACATACACCGGCAATTGCTGCATAAAAGACTGCGCCACTATGTATCGGATCAATATCGGCCAATAAATGATGCGCTTTCTCTGGGGTCACAAAATGCTGCCCAGTGTAATGATGCACAGTCCAAGCAATCAGCATTGCGACAGGAATTGCAAAGACAACGTTACCAAAAATAGCAACCATTTGGCTGCGCATGGTTTTTGCAATCATATTGACCAAATTATCCATTTCCTTACTTTTAGCATCGGCTGCATCTACACTGGCAGCAATTGCTGCGGCTGTCATCGCCGGTTGCTTGGTAGCTACGGTAAAGTGCAGGATATGAATCAAAATAAAGCCAAACGCATAATTCAGGCTAAAGAGTATCGCTTCTGTCAGCGGTGCCAAATGCTGCTTGGCGACAATCAATTTAATCATGGCTATTGCCCCGACAATTACGCCCGCTCCCATAGCTGAACGCATTAAGGCATAGTATTCACTGCGATTTTCAGTGATGTAATGTTCACCCGTGCGACTCGCATTCTCAGTGACACGCAACGCCATAATCTCTACATTTTCCTGCCAGTGTTCATGTACATCATTCTTATGACACTCGCTGTAAACCAACTCTTTAAACAACTGCGCAACCTCTACGTTTGCTGTTTCACCATGATCCAGATGATTGAGAATATTTAGCAGACATTCCAGACGTGCCAATTGCTGCGACATTTTTTGCAATAGGTACGTCAAATGGATACTGGTACCAGTTTGTGTACTATTGCGGCGAATTCTGGTAATGATGGTATTACATTGATCAAGCATCACCAGAATATGCTTAATGTCGGCTTCAGCAACAGTATCAGTCATCGCCACAGTATTAGCCGCGCTGAGGTTGCTACAGGCTAAAAATTCCGCCAACTCAACTTGTTGTGTAATAAAGGGAGAGGTATGTTGCTCAAGCTCAGGATGATTGCGTAGCAACTCCGGCTCAAGTCCTAAGGCGGCAATGCGATAAGATAGCACTTGTGTCGCCGCCAACAAATTTTGTCGGCAAGGTTCGGTAAGTTCGACTGGAGCCTCATTAAACCTGATCGCTATAATTAGCTGCTCCCAAACCGTATCTGGCACATCCAAAACCCATAACGCATCGCTAGACTTCGTGAAAAAAAGTGCAAATAAATCAATTAGATAAGAGAAGTCAACCGCTTCCGGCAAAAACTTATGTGAAAGGCGGCGGCGCATTTCGGTAAAAAAATCAGAAAATACAGAATGCCGCACCGTTAGAAACAATGAGATCGGCTTGTGCTCGCTTAACAGCTCTAGCAGAGCTTCGCGTAACAATCGTGCTTTTTCAGCATCCTCATTAAGCAAATAACAGAGTGCTTGAATAGCCTTAACCGCAGCCTCTGTTTGCTGCGGTTTAGGCGGCCGAATTTTCGCGACTAACTCAGCGATGAATTGAGGTGCTCGCTCGGGAGACTTAACATATCGATCAAATACATGTTCTATCATTTTTGTACTTTGATACTCGCAATTTTTAAAGTTGAACACAGACTACGCGTTTGAAAGCAGTCTAAACGCTTTTATAAAAAATAGGGAAGACCATCTAAACCTTTTAGAAGATAGTCTTTAATAGTTGAATTTGATGGTGAACTTCGTGCAAAGGTAAAACTGCTATTTTCATATTACCAACAGCTTAAATACCAAGGCTGTAAGCCTTACCAGAGCTGATCTGCAGGGCAGCTATAAATGATAATCGCTATTCAACACTTGCTCTTAGCACATTTTTCTCGTGCCAATACACGGTCGTTGCGACTAAGCTACTTATTCAAGTTAAATAGATTTACTAAACAAATATTATTGGGGTGAATTATTAGCATACTCACTCCTAGAATATGGCATTCTTTGCCAAATACTAGCCAATCTCACCCTGCTTACGCAGTGTACAATGGCACCCATGTCAACCTCATCAGCGCAGCAACTCCTACATAACATTTTCGGCTACTCCCAATTTCGCGGTGAGCAACAAGCCATTGTGACGCACTTGGTGGCGGGTGGAGATGCCTTGGTATTGATGCCTACAGGCGGAGGAAAATCCCTGTGCTATCAACTACCCGCATTATTGAGAGATGGGGTTGGTATTGTAGTTTCACCACTCATTGCGCTCATGCAGGATCAAGTAGATGCCTTGCAGCAGCTAGGGGTGCAAGCCGCATGTCTTAACTCCAGCCTTGATGCCGAAGCCGCACGAGATGTAACAGAAAGACTGATACAAGGCGACCTGCAAATCCTCTACGTTGCCCCAGAGCGTTTACTGATGCCAAACTTCCTAATGCTACTGGAGCAACTGCAAAATAGTTCTGGCATTGCATTGTTTGCCATTGACGAAGCTCACTGCGTCTCGCAGTGGGGTCATGACTTCCGCCCAGAATATCGAAAACTGACGGTACTACATGAACGATTCCCTGATGTACCTAGAGTTGCACTTACAGCAACAGCAGATGCACCGACACGCGCTGAAATTGTAGAACGGTTAGCCCTGGAAAATGCACGCCAGTTCGTATCCAGTTTTGACCGCCCAAACATTCGCTATCGCGTCACACAGAAAGCCAGTGCTCGCCAGCAGCTAGAAGCATTTCTCGAAGCGGAACATGCTGGAGATGCAGGCATTGTATATTGCCTATCACGCCGCAAAGTAGAAGAGACTGCCGAGTGGCTGAAATCACGGGGCTGGGATGCACTGCCCTACCACGCAGGTCTGGAGGCAAATGTCCGCAATATAAATCAACGTAGATTTCTACGTGAAGAAGGTGTGATCATGGTCGCCACCGTCGCATTTGGTATGGGAATAGACAAACCAAACGTACGCTTTGTTGCGCACCTTGACTTACCCAAAAGCATGGAGGGCTATTATCAGGAAACTGGTCGCGCTGGTCGTGACGGTCTGCCTGCAAATGCATGGATGGCCTATGGACTAGGTGATGTAGTCAGCATGCGGCAAATGCTGGATTCAGGCGATGCGCCAGAAGAACGTAAACGCGTTGAGCGACAGAAACTGGATGCCCTACTAGGATTTTGTGAGTCTACCGCCTGTCGCCACCAGACTATCTTGCGCTACTTTGGCGAAGATCACCCAGGCGACTGCGGTCAATGTGATAACTGCCTTGAACCTGTTGATACATGGGATGCAACACAAGCCGCTCAAATGGCACTTTCCTGCGTATACCGCACTGGTCAGCGCTTTGGGGTAGCCCATTTGATTGATGTACTGATAGGCAAAGCAACTTCAAGAGTCGAACAGTTTCGCCATGAACAACTCAGCACTTTTGGCATCGGTAAAGCGCTCACTCAACAGCAGTGGAGCAGCATATACCGACAACTTGTCACAGGTGGTTTTCTTGAATCCGATATGGAGGCTTATGGAGGACTGAAACTCATGGAGGCTGCACGCCCAATACTGCGTGGCGAAAATGAAATATGGCTACGGCGAGATATTGAAGTTAGCAAACGGGCAAGTAAAGCAGAACGTGGTGCACGTGCTAAAGAAGCTTATGCTGGTGTTAGCGATGATCCACTATGGCATGCACTCAAGACAAAACGCACCGAGCTTGCCCGCGAACAAGGCGTTCCACCCTATGTGATATTTCATGACAGTACCCTGCTAGAGATTCTAAATCACCGCCCCGCCAACCTCACGGAAATGAGCCAAATCAGTGGTATAGGTCAGGCAAAACTGGGACGTTATGGAGATGCATTCCTGCAGGTGCTAGAGGAAGCATAAATGGAGTTGGTGTATTAGCGGCATCACCTGTGACACAGGTCAATAACGACGTAAGACCAACCCCCTTTAGAACAATTGAACCTAATAAATAAGGCTAGCGAACGCTCTATAATTTAGGTGTTTTAAGCGCGTCAGTTAAATGTGGCGCTAATGTTTGCAGCATTTGTGCGAACACTTTTGGATTAGCCGCAACAATATTGCCAGTTTTCAGCCAAGACTCGTTACCTTCAAAATCACCAACGATACCGCCCGCCTCTTGCACAATCAAACCACCAGCAGCAATGTCCCATGCAGATAGGCCAATTTCCCAGAAACCATCGTACCAACCAGCCGCCACATAGGCCAAGTCCAGAGCTGCTGAGCCTGGGCGACGAATCCCTGTAGTCTTTTTAATCATGTCTTTCAACATATCTAGGTAAGTGTCTAAGTGCGTAAAATCGCGGAAAGGAAATCCAGTACCAATAATGGTATCTTGCAATTTAGTACGCTGCGTAACGCGAATACGCTTGTCATTCAAAAATGCACCGCGGCCTTTAGTGGCTGTAAACAGGTCATTTCTGTTCGGGTCATACACAACCGCATGGGTCAACACGCCACGCTCTTGCAGTGCAATCGAAATACAATATTGCGGCATGCCATGCAGGAAGTTTGTCGTGCCATCCAACGGATCAATAATCCAAATGAAGTCGGCCTCAATATTTGACTCTCCACTTTCTTCACCTAAAAAACCATGCGTTGGATAGAGCTCTTTAAGCGTATCAATAATGGATTGTTCAGCGGCCTTATCAACCTCAGTCACAAAATCATTGTAGGTTTTGGTTTGAATTTTTAGTGAACCAATATCCTCTGAAGCACGTGTAATAATACTGCCAGCGCGGCGTGCAGCTTTCACTGCGTTTGATAGCATGGGATGCATATTTTCTCGAATCTATGTAAGTGGTCGGTTCTTTAGCCTGACTTACTCTACAGAATAGGATAAATCTAAAATTAAAGTGGCGTTAAAGAACTGATAAAATAGCATTTTAACGGTTATTGCCTATACTTCAAAGTTTACGTTTTTGAAAATGATATATTTTTAAAATATTTAGGCTCAGAAAATACACACTTCAATTTATGACTTCAACATCAGCCTCGAATAATCCTGCACCAGTAAAACTGAGCATCTTAAACAACTTTCGCGTAGTGCTCTGTCAAACCAGCCATCCAGGCAATATAGGCTCAGCAGCACGCGCCATGAAGACGATGGGCTTACAGCACCTATATCTGGTAAAGCCTAGTAGCTTTCCAGATGCGCATGCCACAGCACTTTCGACTGGTGCGGCTGATTTGCTTGAAAATGCAATTGTTACCGAAACATTGGCTGAAGCGCTCACTGGCTGTGCCTTTGCCATCGGCATGAGCGCGCGTAAACGCAATCTATCCCATGAGTTGCTGAATGTACGCGCCGCTGCAACACAAGCGATTGAAATTGCCACAACGCAACCTGTAGCATTGGTATTTGGCACGGAAATGAGTGGCTTATCAAATGCGGAACTGGATCTGTGCCAGATGCTGGCAATGATTCCAGCCAACCCTGAATACTCGTCGCTTAACTTGGCTGCCGCCGTGCAGATCATGTGCTACGAACTAAGAATGGCTGCCCTTGAAGATACAACTATTAGCCCCAATACTACAGCTGAGCTTGCCACGATTGATAGCGTGGAAGGTTTTTATGCACATTTAGAAGCCACCCTATTACACATAGGCTACCTGAATCCTGCCGCTCCGAAAAAACTAATGGAACGCTTAAGGCGTATTTACGCAAGAGTCCGGCTAGAAAAAGAAGAAGTGAACTTGTTACGTGGCATACTTACGTTAACGGTAACACCCAGAAAACACGATAAATACTAATTGGTTCACAACTATGTTTAATCACGTAAAAGAAGATATCTCCATTGTTTTTGAGCGCGACCCAGCCGCAAGAACACATTGGGAAATCATCACCACATACCCTGGTGTACATGCATTACTCATGCACCGCTTATCTCACTGGCTGTGGGGAAAAAGTTTTTACTGGCTGGCACGTTTTTGCTCGCATATTGGTCGCTGGCTTACTGGCATTGAAATCCACCCAGGTGCAACCATAGGCCGCCGTGTTTTTATTGATCACGGCATGGGTGTGGTGGTTGGTGAAACAGCAGTCATTGGTGACGACTGCACGCTGTACCATGGCGTGACATTAGGTGGTACCTCTTGGAACAAAGGTAAACGCCACCCTACATTAGAAGCTGGCGTAGTCATTGGCGCAGGTGCAAAGATACTGGGCCCGATTACAATAGGTGCTGGCGCCAAAATCGGCTCTAATGCTGTGGTAGTCAAAGATGTACCGGCCAATGCGACCGCCGTTGGTATTCCTGCGCATATCTTAGAGGAAGGAAAAAACAAGAAGCAGGAAGACGTCAGCAAAAAAGTGGGGTTTGCAGCTTATGCTGTAGGTGATGATGAAAACGACAGCTTAAATCCAGAAGCATTAATTAAAGTTCTTCAATCATTATTAGGGCAAACAGCCAAGCAGGACCGAGAGTTACTGCTACTTAAGACACAGCTTGCAGAGCTCATGCTAACTCAACAAGCCGATGCACAGTCTAATGCAGATTTAGCTGATGCATTTGCCACAAAGAAACCGCAATCGGAATCTGAAACTTAATCAGCCAATAGTTGACTAATGTTGTCGGGTATTATAAAATTGCTTCAATAATTCAGGTTCCAATAGAAAATGAGACTCACCACCAAAGGTAGATTTGCTGTGACTGCAATGCTAGATCTCGCGATGCATGAGGCGGCAGAATCAGCAAGCATTAAACCAGTCACGCTTGCTGGCATTAGTGAACGTCAGGGAATTTCTCTCTCCTATTTAGAGCAGCTTTTTAGCCGCTTGCGTCGCCAAGGTTTAGTATCCAGCGTACGCGGACCAGGCGGCGGCTATATGCTTGCAAAAAGTCATGCAGATATTTCCGTTGCTGAGATCATCAGCGCCGTAGATGAAAATATTGATGCAACGCAATGTGGCGGTCATGAGAACTGTCGCGACGAAGGCCGTTGCATGACACATGATTTATGGTCAACGCTCAATAGCAAAATTTTAGACTATCTGGCTGGCGTGAGTTTGGCTGACATGGTCGCCTCACAAAAAAGTGGACAAAAGATTGTTATGACGCCGCGCAATAATTGCCAAAATACTGAATTAGACACCAAAGCAGTTGCAGCTTAAGATCATAGACAACCACTATCGCAATGAATAGCATCTATTTTGATCACAATGCAACCACCGCGCTGGATGAGCGTGTGCTAGAAGCTATGTTGCCGTGGATGCGCACACAAGCAGGCAATGCTACCAGCCGCCACATCTTTGGTCGGTCAGCGCGCGATGCAATTGAATATGCCCGCAGTCAGGTTGCTGAAGCTTGTGGCGCATATGCCTCACAAGTAGTTTTTACGGCGAGCGGTACAGAGGCAAACAACTTTGCGATTAAAGGCATCGCAGCCGCTAAACCTAATAAACAAATTCTAACCAGTGCAATTGAACATCCTTGTGTTACTCGTCCTGCGTTAGCTTTACAGCAACAAGGCTGGCCAACACAGCAGATTGCAGTAGATGCTAATGGGCAGATTGACATAGCCACATTAAGAACATTGCTTGCTGTGCCAACCGGCTTAGTTTCAGTCATGTTAGCGAATAATGAAACTGGTGTAGTTCAAGACTTGGCAACGATTGCCGAGATTGCGCATACGTCAGGTGCTTTTATACATACTGATGCAGTGCAAGCTTTAGGTAAAATTAACGTTAATTTTTCAGACTTAAACGTTAATGCCATGACGATTTCGAGTCATAAGATTAACGGCCCTCAAGGCGCGGCAGCACTCATTTTAGACAAGCGTGTTGACATACAACCACTGCTACATGGCGGCGGGCAAGAAAAAGGCTTACGCAGCGGCACTGAAAACTTAGCGGCAATTGTTGGCTTTGGTGTGGCATGCACACTTGCAGCCGCCAATACCAACCACTTTGCAAGCCACACACAATCGTTGCGTGACCAGCTTGAAACAGGCTTAAAACAGTTAAATGTCACTATTTTTGGTGAAAAAGTTGCACGTATTCCGAACACCAGCTTTTTCGCGGTAGACGGGATTGAAGGTGAAACTTTAGTCATGGCACTAGATCGAAAAGGTTACGCAGTAGCCAGCGGTTCAGCGTGCTCCAGTGACAGCACAGAACCTAGCCATGTGCTTTTAGCGATGGGGGTGCCAGCAGACGCAGCCAGAGGTGCGATACGTGTCAGCTTTGGTGCAACCAATACATTAGAACAAGTGAATGACTTCTTAATGATTCTAAAGAATGAAATTTTGAGATTGAAACAATTAACTTCTATCGCGGCATAAGGCTGCAATCAATAGACAAATCGCAAGGAAAAGCAATGTCAGTAGAAATGCCTGTAATGAAAGACACATACACAGAAGATGGTCTAGCCAAAGACGATATGCCAATTTATTTGGACTACTCTGCAACTACACCTGTTGATTCTCGTGTTGCAGCAAAAATGATTCCATACATTACCGAGCATTTTGGCAACCCAGCCTCACGCAGCCACCCATATGGCTGGACAGCTGAAAAAGCGGTTGAAAACGCACGTGAAGAAGTTGCTAAATTAGTCGGTGCTGACCCACGTGAAATCGTGTGGACATCTGGCGCAACAGAGTCAAACAACTTGGCTATTAAAGGCGCAGCTAATTTCTACAGCGGCAAAGGTAAGCACATTATCACTATCACCACCGAACATAAGGCGGTAATTGACCCAGTGCGCGAACTGGAACGCCAAGGCTTTACAGCAACATATTTAGATCCAGAACCGAATGGTTTGATTGACTTGGCCAAATTCAAGGCGGCGATTCGCCCAGATACCGTTTTAGCTTCTGTAATGTTCGTAAACAATGAAATCGGTGTAATTCAAGACATTACGTCGATTGGTAACATCTGCCGTGAAAACAACATTATTTTCCACGTAGATGCCGCTCAGGCGACTGGCAAAGTAGACATTGACTTAACCAAGCTACCTGTTGATTTAATGAGCTTTAGCGCACACAAAACTTATGGCCCAAAAGGCATCGGCGCACTGTATGTTCGCCGCAAACCACGTATCCGCATTGAGGCACAAATGCACGGCGGCGGTCATGAGCGCGGCATGCGTTCCGGCACATTGGCAACACACCAAATCGTTGGCATGGGCGAGGCATTCCGTATCGCTCGTGAAGAAATGCATGTTGAAAATGAACGCATTCGCCGCTTACGCGACAAACTACTAAAAGGCTTACAATCTATTGAAGAGGTATATGTGAATGGTGATTTAGTGCAACGTGTACCACATAACCTGAACATCAGTTTCAATTATGTAGAAGGTGAATCACTGATTATGGCGGTAAAAGGCATTGCAGTATCCAGCGGTTCTGCATGTACTTCAGCCAGCCTAGAACCTAGCTATGTATTACGTGCACTAGGCCGCTCAGACGAGTTGGCTCATAGCTCAATCCGCTTTTCTATCGGTCGCTTCACGACAGAAGCCGATGTGGACTACACCATCGAACTCATGAAAAGCAAAATTGATAAACTAAGAGAACTCTCTCCACTTTGGGAGATGTTCAAAGACGGTGTGGATTTAACCAAAGTACAATGGGCCGCACATTAGAAATTGCCATTTATTCGCCTAGCGGTGTTGTCGAGTAACTCGTTTAGAGAAAACTAAACTTCGCAACTCTCCGCCTTGCTAGACAAAAAATTATCAATTTCTTAAACAGTAATTCATTTAATGCAACACAAGCGCTTGAAATAGGAAGCAAAATCAAGGCGGCAAGCTGAAGACAGTACGATTAGTACGGCGAAGCGCAGTCAACGCCGAGTTTGCGATGTATTTCAAACGCATTTAGGAGAAGCAAATGGCATATTCAGACAAGGTATTAGACCACTACGAAAATCCACGTAACGTGGGCAGTTTAGATAAAAATGACCCTCAAGTTGGTACTGGCATGGTTGGTGCGCCAGCTTGTGGCGATGTGATGAAGCTAATGATTAAAGTAAATGATGACGGCATTATTGAAGATGCCAAATTCAAAACCTATGGTTGCGGCTCTGCGATTGCTTCTAGCTCTTTAGTAACAGAATGGTTAAAAGGTAAAACCATTGATGAAGCTTACGCCATTAAAAATTCTGCCATTGCAGAAGAGTTAGCTTTACCACCAGTGAAAATTCACTGCTCAGTATTAGCTGAAGATGCAATTAAAGCAGCCGTAGCTGACATCAAAGCAAAACAGTCAGCAAAAGAAGCAGCTTAATTTAAACGTTAAAGAAACTCATTATGGCAATCACACTGACACAAACCGCCGCAGACCGCGTTGAAAAATTCTTGGCGAACCGAGGCAAAGGTATCGGCTTACGCTTGGGTGTTAAAACTACAGGCTGCTCTGGCATGGCTTACACACTTGAGTTCGTAGATGAGCTCAACGAAGAAGATGTTACCTTTGAAAGCCACGGTGTAAAAGTGATTATTGACCCTAAGAGTATTGTTTACCTTGATGGTACGGAGCTCGACTTCACCAAAGAGGGCTTAAACGAAGGCTTCAAGTTTAACAACCCTAACGTGAAAGACGAATGTGGTTGCGGTGAAAGCTTTACAGTGTGAGCCAGAACTACTTCGCGCTATTTGGCTTAAGTCCGCTATTTGATATTGAGCTTAAGACATTAGAAAGTAATTACCGTAAGATTCAATCCGAGTCACACCCTGACCGCTTTGTCACAGCGTCAGCTGCGGAAAAGCTAGCCTCGATGCAAACAGCAACACTTGCAAATGAAGCTTATCAAACACTTAAACATCCAGCTAATCGAGCCAAGTATTTGCTGGAATTAAATGGCATTACAGCAGTGAGCGACAGCAACACTGCCATGCCTATGCAGTTCCTCATGCAGCAAATGGAGTGGCGTGAGGCGCTGGAAGATGCGAGAGCAGCAAGAGATATCGCCACATTAGAAGACTTGCATCACGAGATGCAAGCCGAATCAAAAAGCTTGCAAGCAAACTTAACGCAATTGCTCGATGAAAAAAAAGACTACGCTACAGCGACTGAAATCACCCGCAAACTCATTTTTATTGATAAAGTGTGCGCGGATATTTACAAAGCTATCGAACAACTAGAATAACTTTAAACTATCCGTTTTGATTCAAACTCTGTTAACGAAAACTCACTAATTACTAAAATGGCATTACTCCAAATCTCCGAACCTGGCATGAGTGCCGCACCCCACCAACATAGGTTGGCTGTAGGCATTGATTTAGGCACCACAAATTCACTGGTAGCCACGGTTCGTAGCGGCATGAGTACGGTATTACAAGACGATTTTGGCCACTCCCTGTTACCTTCAGTCGTGCGCTACAACCCAAACGGTGACGTAATCGTAGGTCACGAAGCACAAGCGCAGCAAAGCACAGACCCGACCAACACCATTATTTCAGTTAAACGCTTTATGGGGCGTAGCCTGAATGACATTACCGATAGAGCGCACATACCTTACCACTTTGTTGATGGTTCCAGCACTGGTGCGACTAATGTAAATGCCAGCCGCATATTGCAGATCCAAACACGCGCCGGCTTAAAGAGCCCAATTGAGATTTCGTCCGAGATTCTTAAAGCACTGAAAGCGCGAGCAGAAAAATCGCTCGGCGGAGAGTTAGTAGGTGCAGTGATTACTGTACCTGCCTACTTTGACGATGCGCAACGCCAAGCCACTAAAGATGCCGCACGTCTAGCAGGCTTAAATGTTTTACGCTTGTTAAACGAGCCCACCGCCGCCGCAGTAGCATATGGTTTGGATAATGCCGCCGAAGGTACATTTGTGATTTACGACTTGGGTGGCGGTACATTTGACGTGTCCATCCTACATCTATCCAAAGGCGTGTTTGAAGTGCTTGCTACCAATGGTGACTCAGCCTTGGGTGGCGATGACTTTGATCACCGCATCTACTGCTGGGTATTAGACCGAGTACGTGAAAGTAACACTCACCTTGCTCCATTAAGTGAAGAAGATACACGCTTACTACTCACCAAAGCGCGTCAAGCCAAAGAATGGCTGACCGATAACTTTGAAGCACAAATCGTTTGCCGCCTGAGTAATGGCATTGTGGTAGACGTAACACTGACTGCCGCACAGTTCGTAGAAATCACGCAACACTTGGTGACAAAAACGCTATCACCAACACGCAAAGCCATGCGCGATGCCAATCTAGCAATTGAGAATATAGACGGCATAGTATTGGTCGGTGGTGCAACACGCATGCCGCATATTCGACAAGCGGTTGAAGATTATTTTCAACAAGAACCGCTTACGAATTTAGACCCAGATAAAGTGGTTGCCTTGGGTGCGGCGATTCAAGCCAATATATTAGTCGGCAACAAAAATGATGCAGATCTATTGCTACTGGATGTCACTCCACTCTCTTTAGGTTTAGAAACAATGGGGGGCTTGGTAGAGAAAGTCATTCAACGCAATAGCACTTTACCGATTGCCCGCGCACAAGAATTTACAACTTACAAAGATGGCCAAACCGCGATGAGTATTCACGTAGTACAAGGCGAGCGTGAACTGGTGAGTGACTGCCGCTCACTAGCGCGCTTTGAACTACGCGGCATTCCACCTATGGTCGCTGGTGCAGCGCGTATTCGCGTAACATTTACAGTGGATGCTGATGGCTTGTTGTCTGTATCAGCACGCGAGCAAAGCACAGGCATAGAAGCACATATCGAAGTAAAACCTTCTTACGGTTTGAGTGAAGATGAAATCACTTCGATGCTCAAATCATCATTTAACAGTGCTGAAGCTGACAAAAAAGCGCGCATGCTGGCCGAGGCTCGGGTTAATGCTGGCGCTATCATCAGCTCAGTCACAACAGCATTAGCAATGGATGGCAACCTGCTTAGCGATACTGAAAAACAAACGATTGAAGCTGAAATAATGCGCCTGCAAACCATTGCACTTAAAGATGATGATACGGCTATACATGCAGCCGTAGATGTTCTCAATCATGCTACAGAAGCATTTGCAGCTATGCGCATGAATGCCAGCGTGAGCCGTGCATTAGCAGGAAAAAATCTGGAAGACATTGATCTGTAAAGTAAGCAAACCCTGTGGTTCGAATACACTCACCACAAGTAGCCTAAACCCAATACTTAGGAAATACCATGCCACAAATCATCATACTGCCGCACATAGAACTTTGCCCTGAAGGCGCAGCCATTGAGGCAAAAACCGGCGAATCAATTTGCGATACTTTATTGAATAACCACATCGATATTGAGCATGCCTGTGACCAAGCCTGCGCATGCACCACATGCCATGTCATTATTCGAGAGGGCTTTAAATCACTCAACCCATCAAGTGATCAAGAAGATGATTTGCTAGATAAGGCGTGGGGTTTAGAACCTAACTCGAGACTATCTTGCCAAGCGCTGGTAGGTACCGAAGATTTAGTGGTAGAAATACCGAAATACAGTATCAATATGGCAAAAGAAGGCCATCGTTAATTCAAAGTCACTACGTGCTGTTTTAATAGCACGTAGTATTTATCGCAAACTAAAACAATGATTGCGAGTGGTCGAAAGTCACCAATCCAGAACTCACATCATACATAGCAGCAGCAATACCAATCTGCTTAGTTTCTAACATATTACGCAATATTTCACTTTTATCCAGAATCGTCTGAATCTGAAATGCAACATTTGAGTGGCCTACTCTGTCCACAAATGCAAGGTCGGATGAATCAAGACTCCCTGCAATCGCTTGCTCATGCTTAACGGCAGGTTCAATATGCTTCAATATTTCACCGATATATCCACCAGTGAAATGATCACAAGCCGCCTTAACTGCACCACAATTACTATGCCCCAGTACCACAATTAACTTACTACCCAGATACTTGCAGGAAAACTCCAAACTACCAATTGCAAACTGTGACGCAATATTACCTGCCAAACGCACACTGAATATATCGCCCAAACCCTGATCAAAGATAATTTCAGTTGCCGTTCTTGAATCACTGCAACCTAAGATCGCAGCAAAAGGATGTTGCTGATTCTTAGTAATATCCACAATATCCAAGAAATCTCTATGTAACGAAATACTCTTTGTAAACCGTTGATTACCGTCAATCAGCACATCCATGGCCTCTCTAGGCGTCATCTTATCGCGATCTAATAATGGATGTTTATACATTATTCATTCTTCTTCCCAAGTAAATAATACTTACCCTGCTAATACAATTACTAGCTTAAAAATTCATCACAAAGAAATATAACTGTTTGTGATACTTGTTATACGAGCTATCTCAGATATCGACCTTGCCTGTTGCTAAGCCGCTAATGGACAAAGTTGAGTCGGAAATGAAACATCAATTACTGCCAACAATATCCCTAATAACCTTGCTGTATGCGGCAATCCAGAGAAAGTCGCGCAGAGAAATACAACGATGAAAGTTTGCAACTCTTTACTAAAGTTTTCTTTGAAACGGATTATACCTGATAGCGTATTTAACTGCATTTTGATAATCAGTTGCTGTACAGATAAAAAAAACCCGCTACTAGAGCGGGCTTCATATTGACTACTTATAAGCTAAATTAGAATTTCTAAATTAGAACTTGTAAGTTACGTCCAATTGGTACAAATCGAATGAATTAAGATTTGCGATACTAATGTCACTTGCTGTACCTGCTGCTATCAAGCCATTATTTTTTCTAGAGCCATGGCCTGCAGAAAAGTTAAGAACTACGTTGTCTCTTAAGTCATAACCCGTTTTAAGAATCACACCCTTCATATTCACGCGTGAGTCCATAAAGTCTGAGTCAACTGCATTTTGGTCAAGTGAATAAGCGCCAACTTCTTGGTACCAGAGTTTAGCAGACCAGTCGCCTTTTTGTGCATGCTTGCCTGCTTTAGAAGCAAGTTCAGCACCTAACAACCAAGCTTGGTCATCTTTACCCGCAGCAATCACTGCTGCATTTGAGCCAGAAGCAATAACAGCTGCATCGTAACGCGCATTACCATCAAGGTTCACTGCATAGTCACCAAATACTTTAACGCCTAAATTACCTGCCATCTTAAAGTTGATTTCAGCTGGGATTTCAAGGGTATTAAGATTATTAGTCGCTGTATTAGTCGAACCCAACACTGTTGGATTAAAATCAGTTGTAGCACCACCGCTACCGTAAGTTGTATAAGTAATAGCGGCTTTACCCTTTACAGCATCAGTAATAGGGAATGTTGCACCAGCTTGAAATGCTAACACTTCATTAGTAGCCCTGTTATTAGTACCATTAGAGTAGTATTTTCTATCACCGATATATTGTGATTGAACTGCAGTTAAGAAAACATCAGCTGAACCTGCTTTGAATTTAGCCATTTCAGCCAAACCTTCAAACGTCAAATCACCATCCCATACCATAGATGTCGTATATAGTGGGTTATTAATACGACCGGCTTCAATAGCCAACCAGTCAGTTGCATGCCAACCTACCATTGCACGCTTGATAAATACAGCCTCTTTATTATTGGCACCGTTTATCGTAGCTCCAGAAGTAGAAGTTCCACCACCGGCAAATGTAGCGTTATCTGAACGACCACTAGTACCCATAGCCAAAGCTAAGTCTGAGTAGAAGTCACCGGCTTCAGTTTTAACGCCCAAAGTCAGTTTGTAACGGCCACGTGTTCTATCTTCAGAAACACCTGTAGTAGCATCATCGCCACTACGACTTTCAGCACGCACACGAATGTCACCGTATACAGTTGCTTTATCAATCGCATCAGAAATGCTGAGTTTGCTAGATTTCTTCATTGCTTTTTCTTGAGTAGCAACTTCGCCTTCGTGGCCTTTATTTAATAAGCTACCTTCTTCTTCAGTTAACACACCTTTAGCTACAAGTGCCTTAACGAGGTCTGTTGTTGAGTCCGCCATCGCATTTAAACCAAAACCCATTAAAAATGAGCCTGCCAGTGTTGCAGCAACTAAGCTACGTAATTTAAAGTTCATCAAAAAATCCCTTATTTAAAATAAAAAAATACTGCGTTTTCCAACCCGAGTGATTTTGATATTTTTATGTGACAATTTGATGACAGAAAGTAAATTCGTGGACTGCAAACAACAAATGTTGCATATTTACAACACAAAAAAAACGCCTTGCAAAATAACTTTGCAAGGCGTTTAAGTTACGTTTAATCAGTGGTGAGAACACCACCCTTATTTATAATTAAGCTTCAGCACGCATATGTGGAAACAAAATCACATCACGAATACTAGCACTATCCGTAATCATCATCACCAAGCGGTCGATACCAATACCGCAGCCACCTGTCGGCGGCATGCCGTATTCCAATGCGCGAATAAAGTCTGCATCGTAATACATCGCTTCATGGTCACCAGCTTCTTTCGCCTTCATTTGAGCATGGAAGCGTGCAGCTTGATCTTCAGCATCATTAAGCTCACTAAAGCCATTGGCAATTTCACGGCCACAAACAAACAGTTCAAAACGCTCTGTGATTTCTGGGTTGATATCTGAAGCACGCGCCAAAGGAGAAACTTCCACTGGGTAATCAATAATATAGGTAGGCTCCCACAACTGGCTTTCAGCTGTTTCTTCAAACAGTGCCAATTGTAGCGCCCCTAAACCAGCGTGATCGAATGGTTTTGTGCCAAACTTAAGTATTTCTGCACGTAAGAAATCTGCATTATTCAACTGCCCCAGCGTATATTGCGGTGCGTATTTTTGTATCGCACCTACAATGGTCAAACGTTGGAATGGCTTACTCAAATCCAATTCACGACCTTGATATTGCAACACAGCAGACCCAGTAGCTGCAATTGCCACAGTACGAATACAACGCTCAGTAAAATCCATCAACCACAAGTAGTCTGTGTAAGCCGCATAAAACTCCATCATCGTAAACTCCGGATTATGGCGAACGCTTAAACCTTCATTACGGAAGTTACGATTCACTTCAAACACACGTTCAAAACCACCGACCACCAATCTTTTCAGGTACAACTCAGGCGCAATACGCATATACATCTGCATATCAAGTGCATTGTGATGCGTGATAAAAGGCTTAGCGGATGCGCCGCCCGGAATTGGATGCAACATTGGCGTTTCAACTTCCAAGAATTGATTCTCCAGCATGAAGCTGCGGATCGCTGAAACCACTTTGCTGCGTGCAATAAAGGTAGCACGCGTTTCTTCAGACACAATTAAATCAACATAGCGCTGACGATATTTCACTTCCTGATCTTGCAAACCATGAAACTTTTCAGGCAACGGGCGTAAGGATTTAGTGAGTAAACGTAGCTCAGACACCTTTACTGAAAGCTCGCCCGTTTTGGTTTTAAACAGTACGCCTTTAGCGGCAATAATATCGCCTAGATCCCAATGCTTGAATGCATCGTAAATCGCTTCGCTATTTGTATCGGTGAGATTATCTTTAGAAATAAACAGTTGAATGCGGCCTGTGCTATCCTGCACTGTAGCAAAGCTTGCCTTACCCATCACGCGCTTCAACATCATACGGCCAGCAATACTTACATGCAGCGCTTTAGGGTCTAACACTTCATTGTCAAACCCGCCAAATTCCGCATGCAGCGCCGCCGCTTGGTGCTCAGGCTTAAAGTCATTAGGAAAAGCAACACTTCCGTTTAGTTTAGCGGTTTCACGAATAGCTTTCAGCTTCTCACGGCGTTCTGCAATCACATGGTTTTCATCAACTGCAACTACTTCATTATTTTGTTCGTTACTCACACTCACACTCCCTGCTTCAAACTTTCAGATATAAATGGGTCAAGGTCGCCATCCAACACACCTTGAGTATTGCCAACTTCTACGCCAGTACGCAAATCTTTAATGCGCGACTGATCGAGCACGTAAGACCTGATTTGATGCCCCCAACCAATGTCAGTTTTTGCATCCTCAATCGCCTGCTTGTCTGCATTGCGCTTATTCAACTCTAAGTTATAGAGCGCGCCTTTCAGCATATTCATCGCTTCATCACGATTACGGTGCTGTGAACGGTCATTCTGGCATTGCACTACTGTATTGGTAGGGATATGCGTAATACGCACAGCGGAATCAGTTTTATTGATGTGCTGTCCACCCGCACCACTCGCACGATAGGTATCTATACGCAAGTCTGCGGGGTTAATGTCAATTTGAATCGAATCATCGACCTCAGGGAAAATCTGCACACTGGCAAATGAGGTGTGGCGCTTGGCATTGCTATCAAACGGCGACTTACGCACAAGGCGATGCACACCATTTTCAGTACGAAGTGTTCCGTAAGCATAATCGCCAGAAACCTTGATGGATGCACCTTTAATACCGGCCACATCACCATCAGACTCTTCCAGAACTTCTACCTTAAAGCCTTTACGCTCGCAATAGCGTAGATACATGCGCAGCAACATTGCTGCCCAGTCTTGCGCCTCAGTACCGCCACTGCCTGATTGAAACTCTATAAAGCAATTATTGGCATCCAACTCACCAGAAAACATACGGCGGAATTCCATTTCGGCGACCTGTTTTTCTATGGCTTGAGTATCAGCATCCACGCTCAACAGTGTGTCATCATCGTTTTCTTCTCGCGCCATTTCAAACAGCTCACGACTATCGTTCAAACTGTTTTCAACGGATTGCAAGCTATGCACTACCAATTCCAGCGCACGTTTTTCTTTACCTAATGCTTGGCTTTTTTTATTGTCATCCCATACTTTTGGGTCTTCTAACAAGCCATTCACTTCTTCTAGGCGTTGAGACTTAGTCTCAAAGTCAAAGATACCCCCTGAGGGAGTTGTTACGCTCGCCTAAATCGACTAAACGATTGGCGATAATATTGAGTTGTTCGGCTTCCATAATGGCTTAATAATTACAAAAAAGAAGCATTATACAGCAAAGGGATATGGGCTTTGTTTAGCTGCTTTTGTTTGGCAAATTAAGGCTATAAAAATTAAGGCTGCGAAATATTCACCACTTCACCATCCTCCTTAACAAAGGTAGCAACATTCAGGTTTTCTAACAAAGGCAGCACCAATTCTGATGGGCGACATAGCCGAGCACCTTTACTTGACACGACTATTGGACGATTCATCAAAATAGGATGTTGCAACATCGCATCAATCAGCACATCATCAGCCAAGCTTAAATCATCCAAACCAAGTTCACTAAATGGCGTACCTTTTTCTCGCAACAAGTCACGTGGCTTAATTCCCATAGCATGAATTAAGTCAACTAAACGCTCTCGACTAGGTGGAGTTTTAAGGTACTCAATCACTTCGGGCTCTACACCGCTAGCACGGATCATCGCCAGAGTATTGCGTGAAGTACCGCAGGATGGATTATGATAGATTGTTATATGATTCATTGCTGTCTACACTTAATTAACATAATTATAAAGTCTAGTTCATTGACTACTAACACACAAGAAGCCGCTAATTTGAAGTTAAGAACTCACCCATATCTGCATGAAGCTTACTTTATATTTTTCTTTTCCAAGTAACGTTTATAATTCTGCATGATCATGAGTATTCAGAAAATTACTACTGAAAAATCCATTCTGCACACACGGAATAAACATCGAAACCGTTATGACTTCGAGCTGCTGATACAAATCAACCCCGAATTAGCTAAGTTTGTAAAACTGAATGCATATCAGGATAGCTCAATCGACTTTTCCAACGCTGATGCAGTCAAAGCATTAAATCAAGCCTTACTGAAACAATACTATGCTATCGAATACTGGGACATTCCATCGCAATATCTTTGTCCGCCTATTCCCGGGCGCGCTGACTACTTACACTATATTGCAGACCTGTTAGCTGGCATCAATAATGGCATTATTCCACGCGGCAATAATATCCAATTACTAGACATTGGCGTAGGTGCTAACGCCATTTACCCTATCATAGGTCAGCGTGAATATGGCTGGAGCTTTGTCGGAGCAGATATTGCATCAGCAGCCATTGCCAATGCGCAACACATTCTGAATGCCAATACTGGGCTATCAGAAACCATTGCACTACGCTTGCAAGCTTCATCGTTAGCCATATTCAATGGTATCGTTAAAAATGATGAGCACTTTGATGTGACACTGTGCAACCCACCGTTTCACGCATCTTTAGCTGATGCAAATGCAGGCTCGCACCGAAAATGGCAGAACTTGAAAAACATAAAAAGCAAGAACCAAGCACAGAATAAAACCCCTGTGCTCAATTTTGGCGGACAAGCTGCCGAACTCTACTGCACTGGTGGTGAAGAGGCTTTTGTAGGGCGAATGATTAATGAGAGCAAGCTATTTGCCAATCAATGCTTATGGTTCACAACCTTAATATCGAAAGCTGAAAACCTACCGAGCATTTACCGTACACTCAAAAAAGTTGGTGCATTAGAAGTCAAAACCATAGCAATGGCACAAGGACAAAAGAAAAGCAGAATTGTAGCGTGGACTTTTTTTAACCATCTTCAACAAAACGAGTGGCGTAGCCATTATTGGCACACTACAGACTAGTTAACGCTAACTCGTTGCCTGTGTCACTACGTCAGTAATTCTCTGCGCCAGCATTTGCACTTGCACCTGATTTTCACCTTCGACCATCACTCGAATTTTAGGCTCTGTACCCGATGCCCTAAGTAAAACACGTCCAGAGTCTGCCAATTCACTTTCTGCGGCTTTGACTGCCGCTTGAATTTCCGCATGCCGATCTAGGTCAATTTTTTTAGCAGTTTTAACATTAATTAAAACTTGCGGGTAAAGCGTTAAATCTTCACGTAGCTGGCCTAGACTTCTCTCACTCTGAATCACGGCCTGTAACACTTGCAAAGCGGCAATAATACCATCCCCGCTACTATGCTTATCTAAAGTGAGAATATGACCTGAATTCTCACCACCAAGCTGCCAGCCACGCAAGTTAAGCTGCTCTAATACATATCGATCACCCACTTTTGCCCGAGTAAAAGGGATGCTCATAGCGGAAAGTTTATGCTCTAACGCTAGATTGGTCATTAATGTTCCAGCAACACCACCCTGTAATAAGCCACCTTGTTTGCGAGCAGCAGCAATGATATACAGCAACTGGTCGCCATCTAGCAGATTACCATCTGCATCGACCATCATCACGCGATCTCCATCACCATCAAATGCAATACCCAAATCCGCCTGATGCGTAACAACTGCTTTCTGTAAGGCTTGCGGATGTGTAGTACCAACATCAAGATTGATATTGACGCCATCAGGTTGATTACCTATTACGATAATTTCAGCACCTAGTTCATGGAATACTGGTGGTGCCACATGATAAGTTGCGCCATGCGCACAATCCAAAACAATTTTTAATCCACGTAAATCCAATGTAGTTGGAAATGTGCTCTTACAAAATTCTATGTAACGACCTGCTGCATCTTTAATGCGTTTAACTTTGCCTAAACTCGCTGACGCCATGACCTGCATGGGCTTATCAAGCTCAGCTTCAATTGCATGCTCAATATCATCTGGCAATTTAGTCCCAAGACTAGAAAAAAACTTGATGCCGTTATCATAAAATGGGTTATGAGAGGCTGAAATCACAATGCCAGCCTGTGCACGCAAAGCACGCGTCAAATAAGCTACAGCAGGAGTAGGCATTGGGCCGGTCATCAGCACATCAACGCCCGCAGCAGACAAGCCTGCTTCCAGTGCAGACTCTAGCATATAGCCTGAAATACGCGTGTCTTTACCAATCAATACTGCAGGGTGTGCGCCTTTTGCAAGATTACTCTCGATGCTGGTTAGCACACGACCAGCGGCATAACCCAAGCGCATGACAAAATCAGGCGTAATGGGCGCGTCTCCAACTTTGCCACGTATACCATCTGTACCGAAGTATTTTTTTGCCATAAAAATTCCTAATATTAAAGCGTATTTTTCTAGTTTCTAATAATGATTAATTCGTGGGCATCACTGCAGATACCACCTTCAGTGCATCTACGGTAGCTTTCACGTCATGTACACGAACTATTTTGGCGCCTTTAATCACTGATATCACTGATGCGGCCAAACCTGCATGCAAGCGCTGCTGCTCATCACCACCCACAAGCTTCCCCAGCACAGCTTTACGAGAAAGCCCGACTAATAATGGCTGACCGAGCGCGACTAATTGATCTAAATGTTGAATAAGAGCAATGTTGTGGGCGGTAGTCTTACCAAAGCCAAACCCTGGGTCCAGTAAAATTCGTTCTTTACTAATACCCTGCGCCAAAGCGGCATGCAATCGTGACATTAAAAAACTACCAACCTCTTTCACCACATCCGCATAGTGTGGGGCCAACTGCATGGTTTGCGGCATGCCTTGCATATGCATTAAACAAACACCAACATTGCTGTTTGCAACAATTTCCAGCGCACCATCCTCTTGCAAAGCACGCACATCATTCACAATATCAGCACCAGCGGCAATAGCAGCATGCATCACTTCCGACTTATAAGTATCAATGGAAAGTGGCACTGATGTTACTTTACTTAATGCTTGAATCACTGGAATAACCCGAGCCAACTCGTCTTCTAGGCTCACTGGGGTAGCACCTGGACGCGTAGATTCACCACCTATATCCAATATATCTGCACCATCCTCAATTAATTGCAGTGCGTGCTGTACTGCGCGACCTGTATCATGAAACTTACCGCCATCAGAAAAGGAGTCAGGCGTAACATTAACGATACCCATAACATGGGGGCGATTTAGGTTTAACTGATATCTGCCACAAAGGAACTGGCTATTAGATTGATATTGAAATTTCATGCAATATTATACTTAAGAAAATGACTTGATAAAGATTGGCTTCTTAACAAAAAGCGCCAATAAAAAAGGGCTAGAATCCTAGCCCTTTTAATTTAAATTAATGTCTATTATTACAAGACATTTAACCGCTAGGTCTTAGCCGCTGGTTGTGGTGCAGGCGTAGCACTTGTACCTGACGAGCCTGTATCACGTGGCGGGTTAGATTTACCTTGCGTTGGCTTCGGTGGGCGCACTGGAATGCCAGCCATAATGTCATTAATCTGGTCAGCATCTATGGTTTCATATTCCATTAAAGCTGCAGCCATCGCATCAACTTTCGCGCTATTTTCTTGCAGCAATTTGCGAGCAATACCGTATTGCTCATCTAAAATACGACGAATTTCTGCATCTACTTTCTGTTGTGTTGCCTCAGATACAGTCTTAGAACTCATATTGCCAAAGAATGAATCTTGCTCACTACCAGCATAAACCATCGTACCTAGCGCATCCGACATGCCGTAGCGCGTCACCATGTCGCGTGCCAACTTGGTTGCGCGTTCAAAGTCATTTGATGCACCTGTAGACATTTGATGCATGAAAATCTCTTCAGCAATACGCCCACCAAATAAGATAGAAATCTCTTCCAGCATCTTGTCTTTGTAGTTACTGATACGGTCAAACTCTGGCAATTGCCATGTCAAACCTAATGCCCAACCTCGCGGCATAATGGTAACTTTATGTACAGGATCAGCTTTAGGCAACAGTTTTGCAACAACTGCATGGCCTGATTCGTGATAAGCAGTATTACGACGCTCTTCTTCACGCATCACCATAGACTTACGCTCTGGGCCCATGAAAATTTTATCTTTAGCATCTTCAAAATCCTGCATATCCACGGTACGCTTATTGCGACGTGCAGCAAACAGTGCCGCTTCATTCACTAAGTTAGCCAAGTCTGCGCCTGAAAAACCAGGTGTGCCGCGAGCCAAAATATCAGCCTTAACATCAGCATCAATAGGCACTTTACGCATATGAACCATCAAAATTTGCTCACGACCTTTAATATCAGGCAATGACACCATCACTTGGCGGTCAAAACGTCCTGGACGTAACAATGCTTTATCCAACACATCAGCTCTATTGGTTGCAGCAATAACGATTACACCGGTGTTACCTTCAAAACCATCCATCTCAACCAATAACTGATTAAGTGTTTGCTCGCGTTCATCATTACCACCGCCTGTACCCGCACCACGGCTACGACCAACAGCATCGATTTCATCAATAAAAATGATGCATGGTGAACTTTTTTTCGCTTGCTCAAACATGTCACGTACACGTGAAGCACCTACGCCGACGAACATTTCAACAAAGTCAGAACCTGAGATTGAAAAGAACGGTACTTTTGCTTCACCCGCAATAGCACGTGCTAATAACGTTTTACCTGTACCTGGAGGGCCTACCATCAACACACCATGAGGAATTTTCCCACCCAATTTCTGGAACTTTGTGGGGTCACGTAAAAACTCAACCAACTCAGACACTTCTTCTTTGGCCTCATCACAACCAGCAACATCGGCAAATGTAGTTTGATTCGCACTTTCATCCAATTGGCGGGCCTTGCTTTTGCCAAATGAAAATGGACCACCACCTTTCCCGCCTCCTTGCATCTGGCGCATAAAAAACACCCACACACCAATTAATAAAATCATTGGGAACCATGAAACAAAAATGCTCATGAGCAAGGATTGCTCTTCTTCAGGCTTAGCCTCAACGATTACATTGTTTTTCAATAAATCAGATACCAACCAAGGATCTGTTGGCGCGAAAGAGTTGAATTTTTTGCCATCGCGAGTTATCCCATGCAAAACACGTCCGTCAATTTGCACTTTAGCAATACGGCCATCTTTTACTTCTTGAATAAATTGTGAATACACAATTTGATTGTCTGCGCTATTTTTAACGCCAGACAAGTTGAAAATGGCCATTAACACCATGGCAACCGCCACCCAGATGGCAATATTCTTGAATATATTGTTCAAAACCTTGTTCCTTGTCTAAAAGGGGAAATCTGAATTAGCTTAGCTCGCTTACAATCATCTAAATTTATATTTAGTGGCTATTATGTCTTATGCTAGCTGTTTAATTTTAATCTTAAAACTGGTCATTGGGTAAGCTTCTTAGCACTTAAGCTTTCCTGCCTAATCCAAGCAAATATACTTCACTACTTCTACCACGTGAAGCTTTAGGTTTTCTGGTTACTACTTTATCAAATAATTGACGCATGTTTTTAACAATTTCATCGAATCCTGCGCCTATGAAAACTTTGACTAAAAAATTGCCATTAGGTTTCAGCCATGTCTGACTGAAGTCCAAAGCCAATTCAGTCAAATAGGCTGCTCCAGCTTGGTCAACATCTGCTATACCAGACATATTGGGTGCCATATCGGCAATTACAAGGTCTACTTGCTTATTATTTAATGTTGCTTCCAATAACTTTAATACAGCATCTTCACGAAAATCACCCTGTATAAACTCTACACCTCCAATAGGCTGCATTTCCAGCAAGTCCAGAGCAATAACTCGACCCTGTCCCTTCAAGCGTTGTACAACCACTTGCGACCAACTACCTGGTGTCGCACCTAAGTCGACAATCGTCATACCAGGCTTAATCAGCTTATCTTTATCGTCAATTTCCGTCAGCTTGTAGGCGGCTCGCGCTCGATAACCTTCTTTTTGCGCACGTTTAACAAACTCATCATTGACATGTTCATGCATCCAAGCTTTGCTGGAAGGTTTTAGTTTCATCTGTTAAACTGCTCGCCTATATAAATCAATAAGATAACACAAGAGAAACTCCCGTGAATTCAAAACAAATCAGCTACTTACGTGGCCTTGCACACAACTTAAGTCCAGTCGTCATGATAGGTAACAATGGTCTAACAGAGAGCGTTCTAAAAGAAATCGACGTCAATCTAAACGCACATGAACTGATTAAGATTAAAGTAATGAGTGATGATCGTGCATTGCGCGCACAAATGTTAACCGATATTTGCAGTCAATCTAGCGCTATTGCTGTACACAATATTGGCAAACAATTGGTCATTTACCGCCAATCCAGCAAACCAAAAATTGTCATTCCACAAAAATAAGAATCGCCTAAACCCTAATATTAGGCCTATCTCAATATCAGGTTACCTTGCACGTAAAACAACGACAAACCCAAGCAAGCATTGCACCATATATGCGATGCTTGCCACACCGTGCCAGGTTCTGAATCTATCAGCAAACACTGTATGCATTACATCACTAGGAAATGCATCTGCCTTTAATTGGGCCAACAATGGTTGGATGCCAAAATGACCAGCCAACACCAGCAACAGCATCACAAATACTGCCCAAAAGAAGGCTTGCTTCAACGCTAAGGTACCGTAACTAAACAAGCGATGAATTAGTAAGTAAAACGCCGAAAACAAACCTAGGTACGATACATAAGTAAAAAACCTACCCGCTATTTGACCCGCCAATTGCCTATCTTGCAAAGTATCAAACAATACGTATGCTGCCGCACCAGCAGCCCACAAGGCCCCCACCCACAGCGTAATCACAATCAGCGAAAATTTATCAGACCAATTACTTTTCATATCGACACTTTTCTCACTATTCTGGTCTTGCTATTCTTGATTTTGGTTAAATATACGCTATTAAATTTAGATATATTGTACATCCAGTATTTCATACTCTTTAACGCCACCTGGTGCCATAACTTCAGCAACATCACCTTCTGACTTGCCAATCAGACCACGTGCGATAGGTGAACTGACTGAAATCTTACCATTCTTAATATCAGCCTCATCATCGCCAACAATTTGATAAGTAGTAATACTACCACTATCCAAATCTTCCATTCTTACCGTTGCTCCGAACACACAACGACCATCAGCATTGAGTGTAGTTGGGTCGATAATCATGGCGTTAGAAAGCTTAGCTTCAACTTCAGCGATACGGCCCTCAATAAAACTTTGGCGTTCTTTAGCTGCTTCATATTCAGCATTCTCAGACAAATCGCCTTGCGCACGAGCCTCAGCAATCGCTTGAATAATGTAAGGACGGTCTACACTGCGCAAACGAAGTAATTCTTCTTTTAATAATGCCGCACCTTTAACGGTAACCGGGATTTGAGTAACTGCCATGTTGCAAAACCTTATATAAAAAATAAACCACACTCAATGCGAGTGTGGTTTTAGTGAAATTAAAGTGTATTTTAAGCGAGCGTTTTGTGCAAGTCTTGAAGTGACTCAACAGTCAACTCTTGCATGTGTGCCATACCGATACACGCAGCTTTAGCCCCTGCCAGCGTTGTATAGTAAGTTACTTTATTTTGTAGTGCACTACGACGAATTTCATACGAGTCAGCTACAGCGCGTTTATCTTCAGTCACGTTAACAATAAAGCTAATATCGCCATTCTTAATCATATCCACAATGTGCGGACGACCCTCTGCCACCTTATTCACCGAAGCCACATTCAGGCCGTTAGCCGTCAATGCTGCCGCCGTACCTTTAGTCGCAACTAAACTGAAACCTAGCTGGTCTAAAGCTTGCGCTATCTCAACCACTTTCAGATAGTCCTCTTTACGCACACTAATAAATGCACGACCGCCTTCAGGCAACTTGGTTGAAGCGCCAAGTTGTGATTTAAGGAAAGCTTCAGCAAAGGTTTTGCCTACCCCCATCACTTCGCCAGTTGATTTCATTTCAGGGCCTAAAATAGTATCAACACCTGGGAATTTAATGAACGGGAACACGGCCTCTTTTACTGAGTAAAACGGAGGAATAATCTCATGCGTTACACCCTGCGTTTTGAGTGATGTTCCAATCATGCAGCGCGCAGCCACTTTAGCCAACTGCAAGCTACAAGCCTTAGATACAAATGGCACTGTACGTGAAGCTCTAGGATTCACTTCGAGTACAAATACCGTTTCACCTTGAATCGCGAACTGAACGTTCATTAAGCCAACAACACCCAATGCTCTTGCCATTTGCTTGGTTTGCTCACGTAGTTCATCCTGCAACTTAGCGGATAGACTATATGGCGGCAACGAACATGCAGAGTCTCCTGAGTGAACCCCAGCCTGCTCAACGTGCTCCATAATGCCGCCGATAATCACATCACCAGTATTATCACATAGCGCATCCACATCGACTTCTAAAGCATCATTCAAGAATCTATCCAGCAATACAGGAGATTCATTCGAAACTTTAACCGCCTCACGCATATAGCGCTCAAGCTGAGATTGCTCCTGCACGATTTCCATCGCACGACCACCTAACACATAAGAAGGACGCACCACTAGCGGATAACCAATTTCCAACGCCAAACGAATCGCTTCTTCTGGCGTTCTTGCTGTGCGGTTTGGTGGTTGCTTTAGACCTAATTCCTGCAACATTTTCTGGAAGCGTTCACGGTCTTCTGCTTTATCAATCGCATCAGGCGTTGTACCAATAATTGGCACGCCAGCTTTTTCCAAATCACGCGCTAATTTCAATGGTGTTTGACCGCCGTATTGCACAATCACACCTACTGGTTTTTCCAGCGCGACAATTTCTAGCACGTCTTCCAATGTCACTGGCTCAAAATACAAGCGGTCTGAAGTGTCGTAATCAGTAGAAACTGTTTCAGGATTACAGTTCACCATAATTGTTTCATAGCCATCTTCACGCATCGCGAACGCAGCATGTACACAGCAATAATCGAACTCAATACCTTGTCCGATACGATTGGGCCCACCGCCCAAAATCATGATTTTTTTCTTATTAGTCGGTGCGGCTTCGCACTCTTCTTCATAAGTGGAATACATGTAGGCAGTATTAGTTGCAAACTCAGCCGCGCAAGTATCTACGCGCTTGTACACTGGACGAACTTGTAATGCCTGACGGTAAGCACGCACAGCATGCTGATCAGTATTTAATAACGTAGCTAACCGTCTATCAGAGAAACCACTGCGTTTTAATTTAAGCATAGACTGCTTATCTAAATCAGCGATCTGCTTACCTTTAAGCGCTTGCTCACGGTCAATCAGGTCTTTAATTTGCACCAAAAACCAAGTATCAATCTTAGAAATATCAAATACTTCCGCAACACTCATACCCATTCTAAAAGCGTCACCCACATACCAAATACGCTCTGGGCCTGGCACACCAATTTCTTTGGTAATGGTATCTAAATCTGTAGTTTTTTCATCCAAACCATCAACACCGACTTCCAAGCCACGCAAGGCTTTTTGGAATGACTCTTGGAAAGTACGACCAATGGCCATTACTTCACCTACAGACTTCATTTGTGTAGTTAAGCGAGAATCTGCTTGCGGGAATTTTTCAAATGCAAATCGAGGGATTTTCGTAACAACGTAATCGATTGATGGCTCAAAAGATGCGGGCGTTGCACCACCAGTGATTTCGTTTTTCAACTCATCCAGCGTAAAGCCTACCGCCAGTTTTGCTGCGATTTTTGCAATTGGAAAGCCGGTAGCCTTTGAAGCCAAAGCAGATGAACGTGACACACGCGGATTCATCTCAATCACAATCATGCGACCATCATTTGGATTAATCGCAAACTGTACGTTAGAACCACCAGTATCCACACCAATTTCACGCAACACTGCCAATGAGGCATTACGCATGATTTGATATTCTTTATCCGTCAATGTTTGTGCTGGTGCCACTGTGATAGAGTCACCGGTATGCACGCCCATCGGGTCCAAATTTTCAATAGAACAGATGATGATGCAGTTGTCCGCTGAGTCGCGCACTACTTCCATCTCATATTCTTTCCAGCCGAGCAATGATTCTTCAATCAACAATTCGCTGGTAGGTGAGGCATCCAATCCGCGCTCACAAATCGTCATGAACTCTTCACGGTTATAAGCAATACCACCGCCGCTACCACCCATCGTGAATGATGGACGAATAATGGCTGGATAGCCAATACTGGCTTGCACTTGCAAGGCTTCTTCCATGCTATGCGCAATCATTGAGCGAGCAGAACCCAGACCAATTTTGGTCATCGCTTCTTTGAACTTTTGACGGTCTTCGGCTTTATCAATCGCCTCTTTAGAAGCGCCAATCAGCTCAACATTGTATTTTTCTAATACACCGTGCTTATCTAAATCCAGCGCGCAATTCAATGCAGTCTGCCCACCCATGGTCGGCAACAAAGCATCCGGACGCTCTTTAGCGATAATCTTTTCAACCACTTGCCATGTCACAGGCTCAATGTAGGTCGCATCGGCCATTTCAGGATCAGTCATGATGGTGGCTGGATTAGAGTTCACCAAAATAACGCGATAACCTTCTTCACGCAGCGCTTTACAAGCCTGTGCGCCAGAATAGTCAAACTCGCAAGCCTGACCAATAACAATTGGACCTGCGCCAATAATAAGAATTGATTTAATGTCTGTACGCTTAGCCATTAGCCAGCCTTCCTTTCTTGCATCATGCTAATGAATCGGTCGAACAAGTAGCTCATTTCTGTAGGACCAGGGCTTGCTTCAGGGTGCCCTTGAAAACTAAATGCAGGCTTATCTGTGCGTGCGATGCCTTGTAAGCTACCATCAAAAAGTGAGATATGCGTCGTTTTAATATTGGCTGGTAAACCAGCCGCGTCTACCGCAAAGCCATGATTCTGACTGGTGATGTACACACGTTTTGTTTCAACATCTTGCACCGGATGGTTAGCGCCATGATGACCAAACTTCATTTTGTGTGTTTTTGCACCACTAGCTAACGCCAAAAGTTGATGCCCTAAACAGATACCAAATGTAGGGATACCTGTATCTACAATCGTTTTAATAGCTGAAATCGCATAATCACACGGCTCAGGATCACCCGGGCCGTTAGACAGGAATACACCATCAGGCTTATATGCCAACGCTTCTGCCACAGAAGTTTGCGCAGGCAACACCGTCACCTTGCAACCGCGCGAAACCAACATACGCAAAATATTACGCTTAACACCGTAATCAAATGCAACCACATGAAACTGGGTCGATGGAGCCTCGGTAAAACCTTGACCTAGTGCCCACTCACCTTCAGTAAACTCATAAGCTTTATCACAAGTCACCACTTTAGCTAAATCCATACCGGATAAACCAGGAAAGCCAGCAATCAATGTCGAGGCCAAAGACAACGCCTTAGCTTCATCCACCTCACCTGCAATCACCACACCAGTTTGCGCACCTTTTTCACGTAGTAAACGTGTGAGTTTACGAGTATCAATACCCGCAATTGCAACAATTTCATTAGCAACCAAGTAGTCAGCCAGCGATTGTGTGTTTCTGAAGTTACTGTGAGTAAGTGGTAAGTCGCGGATAATTAAACCGCTGGCGTAAACTTGTGCAGACTCAACGTCTTCCAGATTCACACCATAATTACCGATATGCGGATAGGTGAGCGTTACGATTTGTTTAGTATAGGATGGGTCTGTCAATATCTCTTGGTAACCGGTCATTGAGGTATTAAATACAACTTCACCTACAGCATGTCCAGAAGCGCCAATTGATATGCCACGAAACACGGTTCCATCTGCAAGTACTAGTATGGCAGGCAGGTTTTGCGACACAGTAACTCCTTGATTTACATCGTTAAATAATTTACATTCTTAAACCATCGTGAATAGATGGCAGATATGCAAAACGGGAGGAGTTTGTATACTCTTCCCGTTTCAGAATTAACGAATTATAGCGAAAAAAAAGCGTATTATCAATGCTGAACTACTAAGCATTCATTAGCATTAATTGTTTATCGTGCGCCTTTGCTAGAAAACACTGTGCAGCTATCGAACCAAGTAAAGCAACAAACATATCCCATTGCGTATCCCAAACATCGCCTTGTGTACCTAAAAACGCATCGGCAGCCCCACCCTCATAGACGGCAACCCACCACTCAATAAACTCATAGGCAGCACTGATACTCAAGCAGATGCTACAAACAATAAAAAACAGCCACCGCCCTCTCACTAGCGGCGAGTTTCTTAGCAATATTTCGCGCGCAATAATGGCTGGCACAAAGCCTTGTACAAAATGCCCGACCCTATCGTAATAATTGCGAGAGAGTTCAAACGTGTCTCTTAACCAATTAAATAACGGCACTTCAGCATAAGTATAATGCCCGCCAATCAGCAGAATGATTGCATGCACCAGCATAAGCACATACGCCAGTTGCGTAAACTCAAAGCGCTGATGTGTAGCTATTAAAATAGGGAGTGCAATGAGAATTGGGGCTATTTCTAACCACCAAGTTAAACGCGACAGCGGTGAAAAAGCAGACCAAATAAATGAAAGTACGAGAATCGCACTCAGCAACAAGAAAAAGTGACGTTTTGACTGCATCACTTTTTCAATCAACCTTAACGTAAGCCTAAAACATCTTGCATATCAAACAAGCCAACATTTTTAGCATTTAAAAACCTAGCTGCACGCAATGCACCTAAAGAAAATGTGGCGCGACTACTCGCTTTATGCGTAAGCTCAACGCGCTCACCGATACCAGCAAACAATACGGTGTGATCACCAACCACATCTCCGCCACGCACCGTAGCAAAACCTATGGTAGAAGGATCGCGCTCACCTGTAATACCTTCACGACCATACACAGCACACTGCTCCAAATCACGACCAAGCGCACTCGCAGCAGCCTCACCTAAACGCAATGCCGTACCAGACGGCGCATCCACTTTATGTCGATGATGTGCCTCAAGAATCTCAATATCATAGCCTTCGCTAAGCACTTTGGCAGCAGACTGCACCAAATTAATCAGCAAAGTCACACCAACACTCATATTCGGCGCAAAAACAATCGCGATTTCCTTTGAAGCTGCTTCAATGGCAGATTTTTGCTCGTTAGAAAACCCAGTCGTACCGATTACCATCTTCACATGATGCTTTTGACAAGCTTCAAGGTAACGCATACTGGCTTCGGGCCGAGTAAAGTCAACCAACACATCCGCATCTTTTAACGCCAGATCAATATCATCGGTAATTCTAACGTTAGATGTTCGACCAAAAAACTCGCCTGCATCGTGGCCTAGTTGTGGATTCTCACTTCTATCCAACGCTCCATGCAACACCAACTCTGCATCAGCAAATACACTTTCAAGTAATGCATGCCCCATGCGACCAGAACATCCAGCGATAACAACCTTCAAAAGACTTGCCATGACCTAAATACCTACCGACTTAAAATTTATGACTTAAAAAAATATTTTCTAAAAAACGCATTTGTTCAACATTGACACACACTAAAAGATTAAAAACCAATCTTTTCTAGCATCCGATCAAAAAAACCTGGCGTGCCTTCAACCGGCAAATCTTTTGGCTTGGGAGGAGTTTTATTTCCCACTCGCGGAGCATCTACCACCACCTCATGCTTAGCCGCTTCAGCATCAGGTTTTAATGTTCGCTCTAGCTGCATACCTGACGAGGATTCAGGCACAGCCTTATCCGGCTCAGAAGTGCTTTCCTGCTTACTCTCCACAGGTTTCTGTTCAACCAGAGTCGCAGGGACAGCTAACTCAGGCGTAGCCGCAGGCTTAACGGATACGGGCTTAACTTCACTAGTTTCGGGCACCGTATTTTCTTTCATCAAATCCACAGACTTTTGAGTCGCCGCATGCGCTTTTGGCTCAGGATTATTAGATGGAGGATTTTCTACCGGAGCAGCCTTAGGCAAATCAGCTTCATCTTTTTTCCAGAACATTAACTTGTGTAGCAAGCTTTTATCTTCTGGCTTAACATAAGGCTTAATCACTCGAGTACCGATATTAGCATTATCGTCAGACTGACTGGTATTACTGCCTGATGGCACGACATCACCACGCACCCGCTTCAAGAGTTCATTATCAAAATCCAGAATCACTCGGCGCTGCTCAATCACTTTTCCGGCTTCACGCAACTGATAAACGTAATCCCAACGGTTACCATGAAAACTATCTTGAATCAGGGGCGTACCCATAATGAAACGCACTTGCGACTTCGTCATGCCTGGCCGCAACTGCAGTAACATTTTCGACGTAACAACATTACCCTGCTGCACTTCAAGTTTATAAGGCTTTATCGTAGGCAATGCAGTACCACATGACGTGCACAGAAACACCATTAAAATGAAAACATAGCGCATATTATGACTTTTAATTTGAATTGGCGTTAATATACCACGTTGACAGCTATCCCAAAACACTGTCATTGTTAATTGTGAGCGAGCTAATTATGCATGATGAAAAAGACTTAAAAAACGCAGGCCTTAAAGCCACGTTACCAAGACTCAAAGTATTGAGCTTATTTGAAAACAGTAGAGAGCGGCATTTATCTGCTGAGGACATCTATAAAGTCATGATTAACTCAGGCGAAGATGTCGGCTTAGCCACTGTTTATCGCGTACTGACCCAGTTTGAACAGGCTGGCTTACTCATTCGCCATCACTTTGAGGGCGGTAAAGCTGTATTTGAGCTGAATGCCGGCGGTCACCACGACCACATCGTTTGCGTAAAATGTGGGCGCGTAGAAGAGTTTTACGATGCTGAAATTGAAAAAAGACAAGAACGTGCTGCAGAGTCAATGGGCTTCACGATGCAAGACCATTCACTCACTATTTATGGCGTTTGTACCAAACAGCCCTGCTCGAAATAATCTTGCATCAGCTTACACTCGCTAAAAACGAATGCGAAAGTCTTTAGTTAGTCAGCATCTCTTGGGCATGTTGGCGCGTAGTTTCGGTAATCTCAATACCACCCAGCATGCGCGCAACCTCCTCTACGCGCGCGCCCTCACCAAGCGCTTCAATTGCACTTAAGGTTTGCCCATTGACCAATGACTTGCTCACTCGCAAATGATACTTACCCAGCGCTGCCACCTGAGGCAAATGCGTAATGACCAATACCTGGCGCTGACTAGATATTGTTTCAACTTGCTGTTCGCCTAGGCGCTTCAGCAACTGACCAACAACCTCTGCAACACCACCACCGATACCAACATCGACTTCATCAAATATCATCGTCGGAATACTTTCTTTTTGCGCAGTCACCACACGTATCGCTAAACTGATACGAGACAACTCACCGCCAGACGCGACTTTATTAAGTGGTCGCGCAACTACACCCGCATGGCCTGCCACTAAAAACTCAATCTGCTCAAGCCCATTTGCACTAGGCGCTTGCGCACCGAGCGCCACCTCAAACTTGCCGCCACTTAACGACAAACGCTGCATTTCAGAGCTAATTTGTGTACTCAATTTAGATGCCGCCGAGATGCGTCCACTGCTAAGCTGTTCTGCAAACTGCATATAGGTAGCCAAAGCCATCGACTCTTGTTTAGCTAACTCACCATCATTAGCAAACAACTCAAGCTCGGCCATACGCACCTGTGATTTGACAAGAAACTCAGCTAACTCCTCAGGCTTAACCCGATATTTACGTGAGGCATTATGAATGCCTTGAATCATTGACTCTACAGCCTCAAAGCGTGCTGGATCAAGCTCAGTACGCTGGCAATAACGATTCAGGAAACGATCAGCCTCCTCAAGCTGAATAATAGCTGAATCCAGTGCATCCACAGCCTCTTTCAAAGACTCATCATATTCACGCAGATTTTGTAACTTATGTTGTGCTTGTGTGAGCAGTCGTAGCGCAGATAATTCACCCTCACTGAGCAACTCTCGACACTCCTCACTGCCAGTGATCAAACTGGCGCCATGAGAAAGTCGTAAATGCTCTTGCTGCAATTCTTCCCATTCATTTGACGATAAGACGAGTTGCGATAACTCACGTGTACTATCATGCAACTCAGCTAATTCCTGCGCATATAAATCCGCATTTTTTTCAGCCACCACACGCTGCTGATGCAATTGATGCCAAGTTTTATAATGCTCGGCAACCTGCTTTGCCAATTCAGACAATTCGCCGAAGTTATCCAGCACGGCACGTTGGGTAGCTGCCTTTAATAGCGAATGGTGCGCATTCTGGCTATAAATATCAACCAGCATCTCACCCAACTCTTTAAGTTGCGCAACGGTAACCGCAATACCATTAATAAAGGCGCGAGACCTGCCATCTTGATACATCACGCGGCGCAACACCAACTCCTGCGCATCGCTTTCCATTTCTGCTTCAGCAAGCCATTGCTGCGCATCCGCATTATTAATCACATTAAATATGGCGCTGATTTCCGCCTTGTCACAACCGACACGTGTCACGCCACCTTCGGCGCGAGCCCCTAAAGCCAACGATAGTGCATCGATAAGAATAGATTTACCTGCCCCAGTTTCACCAGTAAGCACCGTAAAGCCGGATTCAAACTCTAAATCGAGCTGATTAACAATAACGAAATCACGAATTGATAGACTTTGTAACATATGGAATTAATTAATCTTTAAGATGAATGTCATGCTTAACCCCAATTGAGTTTATTGCGAAGCATGTCGAAATAACAGTAGTCACTAAGGTGCAATAATGTAATGTTTTTATCAGCGCGCTGCACCTTGATAACATCGCCAACCTCTAAGGTCACGTTAAACTGACCATCAATACTCAGCTGCGCTTCATCAAACTGCACTAAAGTCACTTCAATTTTACTATCACTATTCACTGTGATAGGTCGATTGCTTAACGTATGCGGACATATTGGTACCAGCGTAATCGCCTCTAAATTTGGATGTAATATCGGCCCGCCAGCCGAAAGTGCATAAGCTGTAGTACCAGTAGGTGTTGTTAAAATAAGGCCATCACTACGCTGCTTGTAGACAAACTTCTGATCGATATCAACTTCCAGTTCAATCAGGCGCAGGCCACTTTTAATCACAACATCATTAAGCGCGTATCCGGAGTGACAGAGCTTACCTTTACGAAACACTTGCGTTGCAAGCAACATACGTGACTCTTCAATAAAGTCACCAGCAAGAATGCGATCAATTGACGGCAACATATCTTCGGCACGCAGATCAGTCAAAAAACCAAAACGCCCTCGGTTAATGCCCACTAATGGCACATTAGCATTTATCAAGCTACGACCTACGCTTAACATCGTGCCATCCCCACCCATCACAATCGCCAAATCCGCTTTATCACCAACATCACTAAGCGGCACGGTATCAAAGCCATTAATTTGCGCGTGCTGTGCGGTGTTTTCTTCAACATAGACAGCAAGATGATGAGATTGTAGGTGTCGCGCCAGATTTACTAAATCCGCCTGCATTTTATGCAGAGCATCGGCGTTCATAAACTTACCGATAATAGCAACAGTATTGAAGGAGGTTTTCATGCCGAAATTAAATCACAGTTACTGATTGATACAAAGAAAAACCATACAAGTTAAAAAACTAAATTACTCGCTATATTTAAGAGCAATACTACAAGACTGGATATAATTGGTGCAAAATATGCAATTAAGTCAAATTAATTCATTGAATTAGCTTAACTTCACAACTAGCTGGAACTACCCATTGGACAAGCGCGCGCAAACTCTACTCAAAACTCTGGTTGAACATTACATTAGCGATGGTCAGCCAATAGGCTCCCGCACGCTATTACAGCACTCGGGTCTGGATGTTAGCGCAGCCACGATTCGTAATGTAATGAGCGACTTGGAGCAGATGGGGTTCATTACCAGCCCGCACACTTCCGCTGGACGCATTCCCACGCAAAAAGGCTATCGTTTATTTGTGGATTCACTACTCACGGTACAGCCACTAGAAACGCAAACTTTACAAAAACTTAAAAGCAGTTTGTTATCACCGAATCCGAACGAGCTGATTTCCAGTGCGGCCGACATGCTATCGCAACTTACTCAGTTTGCAGGATTGGTCATGATTCCAAAACGCAAGCGCGTTGCATTTAAGCATCTGGAGTTTTTACCTTTATCAGAAACCCGAATATTGGTCATCATTGTCACCAGTGATGGCAATGTGCAGAACCGTATTATTTTGGCGGAAAAACCCTACTCTGCCTCAGAGCTCACACAAGCCAGCAACTACTTCAACACGCATTTTTCTGGGCAAACCTTTGAAGAAGTACAGCAAAAACTGCATCAAGAGCTCAAACAAATGCAAACCGACATGAACCGACTCATGAGCGCTGCGCTCGACGTGAGTAGCAAAGCGGCTGAGAATGACAAGGATGGAGTAGTGATTGCAGGTGAGCGTAACCTGCTACAAGTAGATGACTTATCAACCAACGTCACTAGCTTACGAAAACTATTTGAAATTTTTGAACGCCGCACCAGCCTGATGCAATTGCTAGACAACAGCCAACGTGCCGAAGGCATACAAATATTCATCGGTGGCGAGAGTGGTTACTTACCATTAGATGAATGCAGCATGATTACCGCACCATATGAAGCAGACGGTCATGTAGTTGGCACATTAGGTGTTATTGGGCCAACGAGAATGGCCTATGAACGCGTTATTCCAATTGTAGACATCACTGCAAAATTATTATCCAGTGCACTGAACTCTAGCAATTGAACGTAAAACTAATTCCACGCGACTCAAGTGCGTGTATCTAACAACTTAAAGACCAATTTATGCCCTATTACAATCCAGAACCAAAATATGAGCACGGCGACCAAGCCAAAGTAGGCATTTTGCTTGCCAACCTAGGCACGCCAGATGAACCTACCGCTCCAGCACTCCGCAATTACCTTAAACAGTTTCTTATGGATAGACGCGTAGTCGAGATTCCACGCCTTATTTGGTGCTGGATTTTGTACTGCGTTATATTGGTTGTCCGCCCAAAGAAATCCGCTGAAAAATACGCCAGCGTATGGACTAAAGACGGTTCACCACTCATGGTGCATGCTCAAAAACAAACACAGTTATTACGTGGATTCTTAAGTCAAAAAATCCAATCGCCATTTGCAGTTGAAATCGGCATGAGCTACGGCAATCCCAGCATGCTATCTGCAATCGAATCGCTTAAAGCTCAGCATTGCAATAAAATCCTCGTATTTCCTTTATACCCGCAATACGCCGCTAGTAGCACAGCGGCTGCACTTGATGCTGTTTGGAAAACATTGCTTAAAATGCGTAATGTGCCAGCCATCCGTACTATCAGCAATTACCACGACCACCCCGCCTACATCAATGCACTTGCGCTCAGCATTCGCGAACATTGGCGATTGAATGGTCAATTAAATATTGAAGACGGTGAAAAATTGGTCATGAGTTTTCATGGCGTACCAAAATTTCACCTACTCAAGGGTGACCCTTACCACTGCGAATGCCATAAAACGGCACGACTACTGGCAGAAGCGCTAGGTCTAACCAAAGATGCTTATATCATTGCCTTTCAATCTCGCTTTGGCCGACAAGAGTGGTTAACACCATACTTGGCCAGCACACTCCAAAAACTGGGCAATGCCAAAACCAAACGCATTGATGTTATCTGCCCTGGCTTTAGCAGTGATTGTTTAGAAACATTGGAAGAGATCGCCATAGAAGGTAAAGAAATCTTCAGGCATGCAGGTGGTGGTGAGTACCACTACATTCCAGCACTCAATGAGAATGAAGCATGGATACATGCCATGACCACGATTGCCCTTGAGAATCTGCAAGGATGGGTCAGCACCGAATGGGATAGTGGAGATGCTAAAAAAGAAGCTGAGTTAAGCAAACTCAGAGCGCAGGCACTGGACGCACAAACTTTGGTCTCTAAACAATAAGCGTTATACTTTCACTTTAAATCGAATCAGATGAAATTATGATTGTAATCACTGGCGGCGCAGGCATGATAGGCTCTATCATCGCATGGCATCTCAATACAAAATTCAACCGTGATGACATGGTGATTGTTGATCGCATCACGCATGAAGATCAATGGCAAAACTTGGTCAAGCGCAATTATGTGCAATATCTAGACAAAGACCAGTTAATGCCTTGGCTAGAAGGCCGCAGTGACGTCACTGCCATTATTCACATGGGCGCCATCAGCGCCACCACTGAACGTGATTTTAACAAACTGGTCGCTGACAACATTCACTATAGTCAGCAGCTTTGGACTTGGTGTGTCAAGAATAATGCAGCATTCTTCTACGCCAGCTCAGCCGCTACTTATGGTGATGGTGCGCATGGCTATGATGACGCTTCCATCAAACACATTCGCCCGCTCAACGGCTACGGTTACTCCAAACACTTTTTTGACCAATGGGCATTACGTCAGGTCTCAGAAAATCAAACAATCCCTCATGCTTGGGCTGGCTTTAAGTTCTTTAATGTCTACGGCCCAAATGAGTATCACAAAGAACGCATGGCCAGCGTCGCCTTTCATAGCTACAACCAGTTCAAAGAGACCGGCACAGTTAAACTCTTCAAAAGCCACAAACAAGGCTATGAAGATGGCATGCAATTACGCGACTTTGTGTATGTGAAAGATGCAGCCGCAGTAGTTGCACACTTTCTGGACAAAGCTTTAAATAAAACGCCATGCGCAAATGGTATTTATAACATCGGGACTGGACACGCGCGTGCCTTTAAAGACTTAGCGACCAGCGTCATGACCAGTATGGGTAAAACGCCTAACGTAACCTACATTGATATGCCTGAAGACTTGCAAGGCAAATACCAGTACTTTACTGAAGCCAACATGGCAAAACTGCACGCCACTGGCTATACCCAAGCCTTTTATAGCCTAGAAGATGGCGTAAAAGACTACGTACAAAATTACTTAATGCATGACGATGCTTATTGTTAGAAAGCCATAATGACTATGTCTACTGAAACTTCACAACATAATTTTCTGCAGCGTGAGTTGCAGGAACACATCACTATGTTTGCCCAACTGCAAACAATACTTCCGCAAGTCGTTGCTGTAGCCAATGAGCTACGCGCCACTATGCAGCGCGGCGGTAAAATCCTAATCATGGGGAACGGCGGCAGCGCTGCAGATAGCCAGCACATTGCTGCTGAAATTGTCGGACGCTACAAAAAAGAACGTCGAGGCCTGCCTGCCATCGCGCTTACAACCGACACCTCTATCTTGACCTCAATTGGCAACGACTATGGTTACGACTATGTTTTTACCCGCCAAATTGAAGCACTATGCCGCCCAGAAGACACCGTGATTGGCATTACAACCTCAGGCAATAGCAAGAACGTGGTCAACGCTATTATTGAAGCCAACGCCATTGGCGCGACTACAATTGGTTTAACTGGCGGCACAGGTGGCAAACTATTGGATTTATGTAAATTCAATTTAGTCATACCTAGCAACAACACTCCACGCATTCAGGAAGCGCACATTTTTATCGGTCATAGTTTGTGCGATATGCTGGAAGCGGATTAAGTCATATGAATGCCAATTTAATCGAAACCGTTCGCCAATTCAGCCAAACTAATAAAACTGTATTGGTCATCGGGGATGTGATGCTAGACCGCTACTTAATGGGTAGTGTCCACCGCATCTCGCCAGAAGCCCCTGTACCCGTTGTGTTGCTTAACCAAGCTGAAGATCGCGCGGGCGGCGCAGCTAATGTCGCGGCCAACCTAAAAGGCTTAGGTCTAAACACGCAGATCATCGGCTGCATAGGCAACGATGCCACAGGCAATATGCTGAAAACAATTATTGCTGACGCGGGCATTGAAACAACGCATGTCATGACCTCCAGCCTAAGACCTACCGTGTCTAAAACCCGAGTCATGAGCGGCAACCAACAAATTGTGCGTATTGATGATGAGAGCGCGGCTGCTTTTACCTCAGAAGAAAATAAGCAATTACTCAATAATGTCGCACAAGCGCTGAGTGAGCAACCTGCGATTGTTATTTTGTCTGACTATGCTAAAGGCATACTCAGCGACGCCTCATGCAAAGCCATCATTCAACAATGTAAATCATTAGGCATTCCTGTGATTGCCGACCCTAAAGGCCGAGATTACAGCAAGTATCATGGCGCGAGCGCACTGACGCCAAACAAGAAAGAAACCGCCGAAGCCTGCAACGTTGCTATCCATGAAACCGAAGCTTTACTTAAGGCCGCACAAGCGCTTAAAGAGCAACTGGATTTGGATTTTCTTGCCGTCACACGCGGCGAAGAAGGCATCTCGGTGATTGATGCTCAAGGCATACAACATATTCCAGCCACAGCAAAACAAGTATTCGATGTTTCTGGCGCGGGTGATACCGTCATTGCCACACTTGCCGCAGGCCTTGTACATGGCTTAAGTGCGCATGATGCCCTGCAATTGGCTAATATTGCTGCAGGCGTCGTGGTTGCTAAAGTCGGCACCGTACCAGTAAAGCAGGCTGAGCTACTCAAAGCCTTGATCAGTGAAGATGGTCAATCACAAGCAGACAAAATCTGCGATTTAACCCAACTAAAAACATTGGTAAGCCACTGGAAAGATAGCCACAAAAAAATAGTCTTTACCAATGGCTGTTTTGATTTACTGCATGCGGGTCATGTAACTTATTTAGAGGCTGCCAAGAAAACTGGCGACATCCTTATTTTAGGGCTAAACACAGATCGCTCGGTAAGCGCATTAAAAGGCCCTACTAGACCGGTCATTCACGAACAGGATCGAGCGCGCGTGTTAGCCGCGCTCGCAGCAGTAGACGCGGTGATTTTGTTTGATGAGGACACGCCATTACAACTGATTGATACGATTCGTCCTGACGTTATTGTAAAAGGTGACGACTACACAGAAGAACAAGTGGTAGGTGGAACAGAAGTGAAGTCTTGGGGTGGTGCAGTTAAATTGATTCCATTAGTACAAGGCCGTAGCACTAGCAAAATTTTAGAAAGAATTGCCAGCTAAAACAGGCAATGTCACACTTCAAGTTACCCACCTAACAACATACATTCTTAGCATGTCTAACCACAACAAAATATTAGTGCTTGGCCCATCTTGGGTGGGCGACATGGTGCTCGCACAGAGCTTATTCAAAACACTCAAACAGCAAGATGCCAAATGCATTATTGATGTTGCCGCACCTGCATGGACCCTACCCTTGATTGAGCGCATGCCAGAGGTTAATCAAGGCATTGCGTTACCTTTCAAGCATGGGCAGTTTGCATTATTTGAACGGATTAAATTTGGCAAAAGCCTACGTGCTCAGGGTTATACGCAAGCAATCATCCTGACAAATTCATTCAAATCAGCGATATTGCCGTTCGCGGCCAACATTCGGCAGCGCACCAGTTTTTTAGGTGAAATGCGTTATGGGCTAATCAATGACATACGCTCGCTGGATAAAGTCAAACTGCCACGCACGGTCGATAGGTTTGTTACTTTGGGTCTAAAGGCAAATGCCGAGCTACCGAAACACATACCCAACCCAACTCTGATATCAAGTGCCGAAAATGCACACATTACCCTACAAAAACTAGGTAAATCGAACCCAACAACTAAAGTGCTAGGGCTTTGTCCTGGCGCCGAATATGGCGAGGCCAAGCGCTGGCCAGCTAAATACTATGCCGAGATTGCGCGCGAGTCGATTAATAAAGGTTGGCAGGTGTGGCTGTTTGGTTCAGGTAAAGATACAGCCGTCACCGCAGAAATTAACCAGCTTACAAACAACCAATGCCTAGATTTAGGCGGCAAAACAAATCTAAGCGAAGCCATTGATTTAATGTCTCTATGTGATGCCATCGTCAGCAATGACTCCGGACTCATGCATGTTGCTGCCGCCTTAGATAAAAAACTGGTCGCTATTTACGGGTCGTCTAGCCCTTACCATACGCCACCGATGAGTAGTAAAGCCGTTATTGAATACCTAGGTCTGGAATGTAGCCCATGCTACAAGAGAGAGTGTCCGCTGAATCACTTAAACTGCTTAAAGCAGATCCAGCCAGCCAGCGTGCTTTTACATCTGCAATAATTGATACATCAACTGGCACCAAGCTCAGCAAGCTTCGTTAAAACCTTAATCTGTTTAGATGAGCAAAATTCTTGCCAGTCAGCCACTTCAGTCCAATCACTAAGAAACACAAAATCCAAACCTGCGCGAGTTGCGGCTTCATAATCGTACTTACTATCGCCTACAAACAGAGCAGGAAACTGTAAGTGGCCACTGGCTTTTTCTCGAGCAAGCACTGTATCTTTATTATCTGGACTGCCGAAAATACCTCCATCGAACAAATGTTCAATGTTCCGTTTTTCAAATAGGTGATGCAACTCTACCTGATCGCCACCTGAAAGGATGAACCACTTGGCATCAGGGGTGGTTGTGCGCAACTCAACCAAACCTTCAGCCATTTCACACTCCATTAAACCAACCTCCAACTCACGTCCAAACTCATCCAGCAAAGCCTGAATAGCGGCATCTGTTGCAGGCTGTTGAAGAATTTCACGTAAATAATAATCAAACTTATGATAACGGGAAATGCCGCCAAGCCGCACATGGTATTCAACTAACGCTTGTGCCTGCATATCCGTTGCGCCCAGATTTTTAGCTGTGCGAAAGTAAGCTTCTGTTTTTACTATATTAGAATCAAGGATAACGCCATCACAATCAAACACAATCGCTTTATATTGTTGTATTTTGATATTCAAAGTTAGTCCAACCTCATCTTTAGAACCCAATAAAAAAGGGCTTTGCACCTTACGATTCTCTAGTTTTTAAGAACCTAGGGTGCAGAGCCCTTGTATACCTAAACGGTAAAAAAACAGTTTAGATTAAGCAGATTTAATCGCGCTCGCTTCTTTAGCTAACTTGGTAATATGTGCCCAATCACCACGAGCAACTGCATCTGCTGGTGTCAACCAAGTACCGCCACACACCACTACGTTAGGCAATGCTAGAAACTGTGGGGCAGACTCAACAGTTACGCCACCTGTAGGGCAGAATTTAACATCACCAAATGGACCTGAAAAACCTTTTAACAAGTTGATACCACCTACTGCTACTGCTGGAAATAATTTCAAGAAATAATAGTCATCTGCATTTGCCATCATAATTTCTGAGCCAGTAGAAACACCTGGCAACAATGGCAACCCGATTGAACGTGCAAACTGGCCTAACTCGCTGGTGTAACCAGGGCTCACCGCAAACTGGCAACCCGCATCTTTAGAAGCTTGTGCATCTTTAAGATTACGTACAGTACCAGAACCTAAAATAGCATCTGGTACTGATTTAGCGATGGCTTCCATACCGGCAAGTGCACATGAAGTACGCAATGTCACTTCTAGCACACGAATACCGCCCTCTAGTAGAGCTTCTGCCATTGGCACAGCATCTTCTACTCGGTTGATGACGATTACTGGGATCACTGGACCATAGTTGGCTAAATCTAATGTGTTCATGTTTTTACCTAATTTGAATAAATATTTTAAATTTTATTTCAAGAGTGAGATTTCACCCTATACCTAATCCTCTCCCTTAAAGGGTGAGGGGATCTAAATTTGAATCGTTGAGTTATTGATGGCAATAATCTAGAAGATTAAAAGTTCTAAGCAAGACGAGGCATGAACAAAAAATTGAGCGCAGCATATGATTTATATGTAAGCGAAGATTTTTTTGTGAATAACGAAGTATTGCGACGAAATTTTAGTTTTCTCTATAACCAAGTGATTGCGCCTTCTTCGGCTGACAACACATTCCGCCTCATCCCGCCAAACAACTCACGACCAAAGCCGTGTGCATTATGGTGGCGCTTGGTATCAGACAACTCTTCAGCGTCGCGCTCTGCCCAAGTATCTTCATCCACCAGCACATTCAACGTACCAACTGTTGCATTTAAGCGAATGATATCGCCATTACGGATTTTAGCAATCGCACCACCTGCAGAAGCCTCTGGGCTTAAATGAATTGCGGCTGGAATCTTGCCAGATGCACCGCTCATGCGGCCATCAGTCACAATCGCCACCATGAAACCTTTGTTTTGTAGCACGGCTAATGGTGGTGTCAGTTTATGCAACTCAGGCATGCCATTAGCTTTTGGTCCTTGGAAGCGCACAACTGCCACAAAGTCTTTTTCCAACTCGCCACGGTCAAATGCAGCCAGTAACTCTTCTTGCGCATCAAATACAATGGCTGGCGCTTCAATAATGTGGCGATCTTCAGGCACTGCTGAAATTTTAATCACAGAGCGACCCAAGTTGCCTTTGAGTAAGCGTAAGCCGCCGGATTCATTAAATGGGTTAGTCACAGTACGCACGATAGTTTCATCGCTGCTTTCTTTTGGCAGATCTTTCCAAACGATAGATTTATTATCTGCCGCATCTACAGCCAGTGTTGGTAACTTACCATAATCTCGCATACCGCCACCGTAGGCGACAGTAAATACGTCAGGGTACATATAGCCGCCATCAATCAACTCACGAATCACAAATGCCGGACCACCTGCTGACTGGAATTGATTCACATCCGCCTTACCGTTTGGATATACGCTTGCCAACAGTGGTGTCGCTTTAGCCAAGTAATGGAAATCAGTCCAATCGATGATAATACCTGCCGCGCGCGCAACTGCAACCCAGTGAATCAAGTGATTGGTTGAACCACCAGTAGCCAATAAAGCCACCATCGCATTCACAATCACATGCTCATCAACCAACTTACCAATTGGCGTAAAGTGTTGTCTTTGTGTATTAGCGAGCACCATACGTACCGCTTCACGCGTTAAGGTTTCACGCATACCGTCTTGTGGATGCACAAAAGCGGCACCAGGCACATGCAAGCCCATCGCTTCCAACAACATTTGATTACTGTTTGCTGTACCGTAGAAAGTACAAGTACCAGCACTGTGATAAGCCGCAGACTCTGAAGCCAACAACTCTTCACGCCCCACTTTACCTTGTGCGTATTGCTCACGCACTTTAGATTTTGCTGTGTTATCCAAGCCAGTGCTCATAGGACCCGCTGGAACGAACACGCAAGGCAAATGACCAAAGTGCAGCGCACCAATCAATAAGCCCGGCACGATTTTGTCACACACACCTAGCAACAATGCTGCATCAAACACATCATGAGATAAAGCAATCGCGGTACTCATGGCAATAGTGTCACGACTAAATAACGAAAGCTCCATACCTGGTTCGCCTTGCGTTACACCATCACACATCGCAGGCACGCCGCCGGCCATCTGTGCCGTAGCGCCTTGTTTGCGCGCTTCGTCACGAATAATACCTGGATAAGTTTCATATGGCTGATGCGCAGAAAGCATCTCGTTATAAGCTGAAACAATACCGATGTGCGGCGCCTTCTCAACTACAACGCGCAGTTTTTCATTTTGTGGCATGGCCGCAAAAGCATGCGCCACATTAGCACAACCTAAACGATCAGCGCCTTTAGGGCGATTGATAATTTCATCAACCCTATGCAAATATGCTGTACGTGTAGGACGACTGCGCTCAATAATGCGCTCGGTAACTTCGATAATAGATTGTTTCATTGTGCCTGCTACTTAGTTAAAATCAATCTCCCGATTATCCTAAATACTAGCTGTCAGGTCAAATTTATAAGTCCATCACTCGCAAATGGCTATACTCTACAACGCGGCGATTATTAGCTTATCGGATATACTAATGCCTAGAAAAAATATATAGAAAAAGCTTAATGTCACTAGCCCATAGCTTCATACACAGAGCAATAATTTAGAACCATAATAAGCATGAAAATCTTACATACAGAATCCAGCATGCACTGGGGCGGGCAAGAGTTCCGGACCTTGCTCGAACATAACTACCTAAACGAGCATCAACATGAGTCGTGGCTAATTTGCCACCCAGAAAGTCAGCTTTATCAAAAAGCGGTTACAACCGGTGCAAAAAACATTATTGCCATGAATCTATCCAAGGCATGGCGACTTGATATTGCATTACGATTGCTACTTATTTGTAAATTAAAAAGAATAAACGTCATCAACAGCCATAGCGCTAAAGACAGCTTACTATGCTTATTAGCCTACTTATTTGGCACTCCTTTGGTTCGTAGCAGACAAATCACCAACTCCATTAGAAAAAAATTCTCGTATAGCCACTGCTGCTCACATATTCTCGCAGCAGCTGACATTATCAAAAGCATGCTAATTAATGCAGGCGTTGATCAGAAAAAAATTACAGTGATCGGTGAAGGTGTGGATTTGCAAGAGTTCAATCCTAATGTTGACTCAGACTATCTAAAAAAAGAATTCAACATTCAACCCAATGATAAAGTCATTATCAACATAGGCATGATCAGAGCAGATAAGGGGCAAAAATATTTTTTAGATGCCGCCATCAAGATTTTAAAACTTCGAACTGATGTAAAGTTTTTCTTGATTGGAGAAGCCACCGAAGCGTCCAAACCCTTTGAGCGAGAGCTTATTGAATCCATAAGTCAACACAAAATTGCTGACCATTTCGTAATGACTGGTTACAGAAATGATGTCGCAGCGTTCATCCACCTCTCCGACCTTGTGGTTGTTGCATCGATTGGCACTGAAGCACAATCCAGAATAGTGCCTCAATCTTTTGCAACATCACGAACTGTAGTAACTACCAATGCTGGCGGCTTAACAGAGCTAGTCTCTCATGAAGCCAACGGATTGGTTGTCCCACCCAGCAATGCTGAAGCAATGAGTGAAGCTATAATAAGATTACTTGATAACCAAGCGCTTAAGCACAAACTAGAAAGTGCGGCTTATACTATGGCCATAAACCAACTCTCATTTGAGCAAATGATGACCAAAACCATTACGCTTTACACACAACTTACTTCTCCGCATTGCTGATTGTTATATAAAAATGAACCTAACCTTTTTTAATCTAAACAAGAATATTGCCAGTATCTGCGCTGTGTTATTAGGGTTTTCATTAGCGATATCAACCGGCTCAGACAGTATACTTTTGGCGATAATATTATTAACTGCACTGATTGGCTGGCATAAACAATATCTACACATCATTCATCAAAACCCTGTTGCGAAGACAGCATTATTATTATTTGGCATATTAATTATTGGCTGTTTTTATGGTGCAGTACCACCAAGTGGAAGCCTAAAAGTATTAACAAAATATGATGATTTAATTTTAGTAGCACTACTACTACCTATCTTCTCTCAAGCTAAATTACGCACTTATGGTCAGTATGCATTTATGACCGCAATGGCACTAACACTTATACTTTCTTACCTTATTTGGCTCGGTCTACTGCATATTCCACAACGTTTACCTGACAACCCAGTGGTATTTAAGCTTCAAATCACCCATGGTATTTTAATGAGCTTTGCAGCCTTCGTGGCTGCAGTTTATGCCGTACATACTTCAGGAAGAGTCCGCTGGTTGATGCTACTCTTCTCCATGCTAGCTACTTTTAATGTTTTACTGATGACTCAAGGACGAACTGGCTACCTGACCATTATTGCGTTGGCAGTTTACTTTATGATCACTCTTCTAAGCAGGCGCAATCTGTTGTTAGGCATAGGTTTAGTAATCGTAGCGTCAGCGCTTACTTACGTCGCTTCGCCAAAAATACAATCAAGAGTAATGCTGGCAATACATGAGGCACAAACATGGCAACCTAAACAAGGCCATAATGTAGATTCTTCTATCGGTACGCGAATGGATTACTATAACAACACAATTAAAATTATTCGTAAAAATCCACTATTGGGTGTTGGTACCGGCGGTTTTGAAACTGCTTATGCTAAAGAAATTGAAAATACAGCCATGGCACGTTCAAACAACCCTCACAATCAATTTTTATTGTTTTGGGCGCAAACAGGTATTGTTGGCTTACTTGCATTTATATTTTTGCTACGGACTGCTTGGCGCGCAGCTATGCAACTTCCTAGCCAAACAGAAACTATGCTTGCCCGTGGTGTATTAATCACCATTATCGTTGGTTGCTTATTTAACTCACTGCTCCTAGACCATACTGAAGGCTTATTTTTTTCATGGTTTAGCGGCTTACTTTTTGCCGGTTTACCAAATCACAAACAGGCAGAGTAGGCATGTTGTCAGTAATCATTATCACCAAAAATGAAGCGCATGCAATTGCCGATTGCCTACGCTCAGTGGCATGGGCTGATGAAATTATCATCGTAGATTCTGGCAGCACAGATAACACTATCAACATCTGTGAGCAATTTGGTGCAAAGGTAACCGTTACAGAAAACTGGCCCGGCTTTGGACAACAAAAAAACAGAGCATTGGCATTAGCTACTCATCCTTGGATACTATCCATTGACGCAGATGAGTGCGTACCAGAGGCATTGCAAGAAGAGATCAAACAAGCAATCGCCAGCAATGCTGACGCTAGTTATAGAATGCCGCGAAGCTCAAGTTATTGTGGGCAATTTATTCGACACTCCGGCTGGTCACCAGATTATGTGACGCGTTTATTTAAGCGTGGCTACGGTCGATTTAGCAACGATTTAGTACATGAACGATTACTGACAGATCACCCAACAAAGACATTTAAGTCACCACTGTTGCACATCAGCTACGTTAATCTGGAAGAAGTATTAGATAAGGTAAACCGCTATTCCACTGATGGAGCAATGATGCTACATCAGCGAGGAAAGTCAGCCTCGCTTGGCAAGGCAATAAACCATGGCATCTGGGCGTTTTTTCGCACTTACTTCATTCGCCGCGGATTTTTGGATGGGAAAATGGGATTTATTTTAGCTGTTTCTAATGCGGAAACAACTTATTATCGTTATTTGAAACTCGCACTTTTAAACCCAACTAAATCTAGTAAAAAGCAATAAACTTCCTGTAATAAGCAGCCTATTTTCACCATTAATTAAACTGGGCTACCTACTTACCAAGCACTTGGCCAGATTTTTACAGCGTTAATTATAGCCAATCCAGATGTGCTCTCTGACTAAAATCAACGCCAACCAAATTAGCATCCAGTGGGGTAGTATCTGTACCTTCCCTTCCCGCATTCCGCCATACTGGGAGCCTTCTGCTATATAAATCAACACGCCCGCACAATACATTTTCCGCGGTAGCATCTGGCAAAGGCACGATACAAGTGGTAGGCGCGCCCAACACATTTGCTGCCCAATGTGAGTAACCAGAAATTGGCGTTGCCAACATCACGGGTGTGCAAGCCAGCGCAAATAAATCAGCTACAGGATTCACAACGGAGCGATGATCCGCACCTTTGTATCCATAAGGTGAAGGCGCATCTACAGTAAACACATCAAAATTTTTGCGCAAAGTAGGATAGCTATCAGGGTCGCCGGTACTAGACAGTAAAAAGCAAACGTCTGGCTGTCTAGCTGCAATTTTAGCCATCACCTTCTCATACCACCATACAGGAATGGCAGGCCACTCCACCCCTTCAACCACATAACGATCTGGATTTTCCATGTGATAGTCACCGTGACGCACATGAACACCAACCACTGGACGCTGCAAATACGGGGCGAAACTTTGTTTAATGGCTGAAACTAGATGCGGTTTCAAATGTATTTGAGCCGCAGCCTCCATATAAATCGGATCTAATAAATCAGAGGGTCCATCAAGAGATCGTAATACCATATTCCGATGCTGCAAATCTTTAAATTTCTGAGCATCACAGTCACGCACGCGTTCTGCACCTAACTTTTGCCAGAAACCAATTCTGCCCGTTTGCGTCTGATCCACGCTAAAGCTATCCAGCTCATGCCAATTTAAAATAATGGTATGGCCATAGGCTTTCTTAAGCGCAAATGCTAAAGGTAGAGTCTCCAAGCGATTAGTAATTCCGACGAATTCATCAATGTAAAGTTTGGGCATTTACCAGCATTCCTATACGAAGCATTGCCATTGCAAGCTATAATTAAAATTTGACCGCTAGTATACTGATTATGGGAAGCACTCACAATTCTGCCAAATTAAAGTTGGCCGCAAAGTTTAAGCAGCATCCCCCACGCAGAATCCTCGTCATCATCACCCGACGTATAGGGGATGTACTACTCACAACACCACTCATTCACACGCTTAAAACAGCTTGGCCTGAAGCAAAACTAGATGTTTTAGTGCTAAGTGGCACGAGAGACATTCTATCCAACCATCCAGATATTCATCAGACCATTTCAAGGCCAAATAACACATCAAAATTGGCCTCATTAAAATGGATGCTGGCTTTATGGCGCAAATATGATCTTGCCATATCTGCACTGCCTAGTGACCGAGCCACCCTGTACGCTTGGCTAGCAGGCAAGTATAGAATTGGCATGATTGAAGACGCCCCCAAACAAGGCTGGAAGAAATACTTGCTTCATGACTGGGTTGCATTTGATAACATCAACACACACACTGTAAACATGGCGCTACAACTTGCCAGTCATTTGGGCTTGGCATTACAGTACGAATTCAATATGCGTTGGACAGCGCATGACAGCAACTTAGTTGACGAGTTGTTTGCTTCACATTCAATCCAGCCAAATCAACCTTATGCAGTACTGCATGTCTACCCCAAGTTTTCCTATAAAATGTGGCATCCTTCGGGCTGGAAGGCTTTGGTTGACTGGCTTCAGCAGCAAAATATACAAGTCGTTTTAACAGGTTCTAGCGATCCAAGCGAAATGCATTACATCCAACAATTATTAGAGAGCCTGCCGCCCTCTACAGTAAACTTGGCAGGCGAACTCAATTTCGCACAAATGACCTATCTTCTTAAAAAAGCAGCGTTGTATGTTGGCCCAGATACTGTTGCCACGCATTTAGCAGCAGCGATGGGCACACCCACACTAGCCTTATTTGGCCCAAGTAACCCTGTAAAGTGGGGACCATGGCCTCAAAACCATCGTAGCGAATGCAGTCCTTGGCAAATGACCGCTCCATCACAAAAAGTGGGGAATGTATTGTTATTACAAGGGTTGGGAGATTGTGTGCCTTGCCACCTAGAAGGTTGCGAGCGCCATACTAATAGCCGCAGCAGATGTCTTGATGAACTGCCTGCAAGCCGCGTGATTACGGCAATTAATAGTCTACTTTCATAATGCATATCCTTATCATCAAAACCACGTCTTTAGGTGATGTGGTACACAATTTTCCCGTCATTACCGACATCAAAAAACATTTCCCAAATGCACTGATTGATTGGGTAGTAGAGGAAAGCTTTGCCGATGTTCTAGCCCTGCACTCTGGCATCAACAAGGTCATTCCAGTCGCTATTCGACGCTGGCGAAAAACATTGCTCTCCAAGCAAACATGGCACGAAATATCAGCTTTTAAACAGCAATTGCAATCAATAAAATATGACGTTGTGATTGACACTCAGGGCTTGCTAAAAAGTGGCTTAATCACCTACTTGAGTAATAGTCCGAACAAATGTGGTTATGATAAAGCCTCCGCCAGAGAGCCTATTGCCAGCAACTTTTACCATCACCGTTGCACTGTGTCACGCGAACTTCATGCAGTGACTCGTAATCGCCAACTGGTAGCATTAGCCCTTGGCTATACATTAGATATAGCCGCCCTTGATTACGACATCTACGTACCTGCCAATCTGGATATTCAAGACACTACGGTGACCCTGCCATCGCGCTTTATCATGGCATTGCATGGTACGAGCCGCGACTCTAAATTATGGCCTGAAAATGACTGGATAGCACTTGGCAAACAGTTGCAAACACAAGGCTTGGCTTTAGTTTTACCTTGGGGAAATGATGCCGAGCTAAACCGTGCAAAACGCATTGCGAGCCAGCTTGAGCAAGCCATTGTGCTACCCAAGCAACGGATTGCTGCTTTAGCCTCTATTATTCAAAAGGCACAAGCTGTGGTTGGTGTAGATACAGGGTTAGCACATTTAGCCGTAGCACTTAATAAGCCAGTTATCGCCATTTACACAGACACCAATCCAAGCCTGACTGGCTTACATGGCAATGCATTACAAGGTTGCGTTAATCTTGGTGGTCAACACCTGCAGACTTCACCACAGGATGTAATGCTAGAACTTGAAAAGTTTAAAATCGTAGCCCATGCGTAAGCTAAAACCACTTCTTAAGAAAATCGCCCTGCATGTGATGGTGCCGTGCCTAAAGCTACTGCGCTTTTTACCCCTGCCTATTATTCACGCGCTAGGCTCGGCACTTGGCTTAATCAATTATTTATTCAATCAAGACCATCGCGCCCACGCCATACGTAACTTACATCAAAGTAAGTTAACTGCAAACAATGCAGAGCTCAGAAAGTTGCTATTCCGCAGTACGCTTGAAAATAGCAAAGGTGCATTCGAAACCTTTGCTATTTGGTTTAAGTCGCAAAAAAACGTACTCAAATGGGTACAAAAAACCACTGGCTGGGAGCACATTGATGTGGCACTGAACGCCGGTAAAGGGCTGATTTTTTTAACGCCACATCTAGGCTGCTTTGAAATCACATCTCTATATTACGGAGCTCAACATCCTATGGCTGTGCTTTATCGGCCGCCACGCCAAAGTTGGCTAATGCCCCTCATCACTCAAGGTCGTCAACGCGGAAAAATCTCTCTTGCACCAGCCAATGGTCAAGGGGTCAAGCAATTGTTACAAGCACTTAAACGTGGGGAAGCTATTGGAATCTTGCCGGATCAAGCACCGCTGGAGGGTGAAGGTGAATGGGCACCATTTTTTGACCATCCTGCTTACACCATGACACTAGCATCAAAACTGGCTGAAAAAACAGGTGCGCAAGTATTCATGGCATTTGGCGAGCGTTTAAGCTACGGTCGCGGATATCATATTCATATACGCCCTATTCCAGCAGGTGGCATCAACACACCAGCCTTACTCAATACCGAGATTGAGCACACTATTGCACAATGTCCTGAACAATACTTATGGATGTATGACCGTTATAAAGTTCGCAATCAGCCGCCGCCAACAGCCGTGTAAAATAACCACAGCTACTGCCTGTAGCATCATTTTTAAAATTTTATGTATTTTTCTTCACGCAATTACTTGTGATTTTACAAGTAGCCCCCATTACCAGACTTATGTTTAAAATAATTGGAATTGCTTCATGACCGAAAATACACAAGATTCAAAAACTCAAGACTCCAACATTGAAGATATCAACGAAACTGTAACAACGGAATCAGATGCCAACATTGCTGATCCAGCAGTTAAGATTCAAGCGTTAGAGGCACAACTTGCTGAAGCGCAAGCTGCTGTGCTTTATATCAAGGCAGAAGGTGAAAACATTCGCCGCCGCGCAACTGACGACATTGATAAAGCGCGCAAGTTTGCTTTGGAAAAATTCTCAAATGAGTTGTTGGCCGTTAAAGACAGCTTAGACGCTGCTTTGCTGATTGAAGCAACAGACGTACAAAGCTATAAAGATGGCGTAAAGATTACTGCCAATCAATTGGCTGCAGTGTTTGATAAATTCAACATTGCCGAAATTAATCCGGCCGGTGAGAAGTTTGACCCAAACAAACACCAAGCGATTTCAATGTTAGAAAACAGCGGCGAGCCGAACACAGTCACTAGCGTGCTACAAAAAGGCTACACCTTGAATGATCGCGTGCTACGCCCTGCATTGGTGATGGTCGCCAAATAAACAATTAACTTATGTTTGGTGTTTGTAAATAAACAGTTAAATCCGACACTTGAATTTACAAAAACCATCACCATCATAAGTCCAAGGTTAATCATTAAGACCGTTGAGTAGTGTCAATACACTAAGGTCAATAGACTGCATTTCATTGCTCAACAGTTAAACAAATTAAAAGCAAAAGGAACATAAAATGGGAAAAATTATTGGTATTGACTTAGGTACAACAAACTCATGCGTTGCCGTAATGGAAGGTGGCAAACCACGCGTGATTGAGAATGCTGAGGGCGCACGTACTACACCATCAATTATTGCGTATCAAGAAGATGGCGAAATTTTAGCTGGTGCTCCAGCTAAGCGCCAAGCGGTTACAAACCCAAAAAACACACTGTACGCAGTTAAACGTTTGATCGGCCGCCGCTTCGAAGAAAAAGAAGTGCAAAAAGACATTGGCTTGATGCCATACACCATTGCTAAAGCTGACAACGGCGATGCATGGGTAGAAATTCGCGGCACAAAAATGGCTCCGCCACAAATTTCAGCTGAAGTTTTGCGTAAGATGAAAAAAACGGCTGAAGACTACTTGGGTGAAGAAGTGACAGAAGCAGTGATTACTGTGCCTGCTTACTTCAACGACAGCCAACGCCAAGCGACTAAAGATGCTGGCCGCATCGCTGGTTTAGAAGTAAAACGTATCATCAACGAACCAACTGCTGCGGCATTGGCTTTCGGTTTAGATAAACAAGAAGGCGACCGTAAAATTGCGGTATATGACTTGGGCGGCGGTACATTCGACGTTTCTATCATTGAAATTTCAAGCATTGATGGCGAGCATCAATTTGAAGTAATGAGCACCAACGGCGATACATTCCTTGGCGGTGAAGACTTTGATAACCGCTTGATCGACTTCTTGGCAGACGAGTTCAAGAAAGAAAACGGCTTAGACTTACGTAACGATTTGTTGGCTAAACAACGTCTGAAAGAAGCTGCTGAAAAAGCAAAAATCGAACTTTCAGGCGCACAACAAACTGAAGTGAACTTGCCATACATCACTGCTGATGCAACTGGCCCTAAGCACTTGGTGGTTAAAATCACACGTGCAAAATTGGAATCATTGGTTGATGACTTGATCGAGCGCACCATTGCACCTTGCCGCACTGCATTGAAAGATGCGGGTGTTTCTGCTGATGACATTACTGACGTGATTTTAGTTGGTGGTCAAAGCCGTATGCCTAAAGTGCAAGAAAAAGTAAAAGAAATTTTCGGTAAAGAACCACGTAAAGACGTAAACCCTGACGAAGCAGTTGCTGTTGGTGCTGCGATTCAAGGCGGCGTATTACAAGGTGACGTGAAAGACGTGTTGTTGCTAGACGTAACACCATTGTCATTAGGTATTGAAACATTGGGTGGCGTGATGACTAAACTCATCAAGAAAAACACCACGATTCCTACCAAGGCATCACAAGTGTTCTCAACCGCTGACGACAACCAAAACGCAGTAACAATTCAAGTGTTGCAAGGTGAGCGTGAAATGGCATCAGCCAACAAATCACTCGGCCAATTCAACTTGAGCGACATTCCACCAGCACCACGTGGCATGCCACAAATTGAAGTGACATTTGATATTGATGCTAACGGTATCTTGCACGTGTCTGCAAAAGACAAAGCGACTGGTAAAGAAAACAAAATCACTGTTAAAGCTAACAGCGGTTTGTCAGAAGCTGAAATCCAACAAATGGAAGAAGACGCAATCAAGTACGCTGACGAAGATCGCAAATTGCGTGAACTTGTAGATGCTCGCAATGCGGCAGACGGCATGGTGCACTCAGTGAAAAAATCACTGACAGAGCACGGTGACAAATTAGACGCTGCTGAAAAAGAAGCGATTGAAGCTGCACTTAAAGACGTTGAAGAAGCGATGAAAGCGGATGACAAAGACGCGATTGAAGCTAAAACAGCGGCACTGACTACCGCTTCACAAAAGCTAGGTGAGAAAGTCTATGCTGAGCAACAAGCACAGCAAAACACTGAAAGCGCAGCTGGCGCTCAACCACAAGGCGAAAAAACTGTAGATGGCGATGTTGTAGACGCTGAGTTTGAGGAAGTGAAAAAAGACTAAATCCAGTCATAAGTGATTCGTTATGAGTCGTTAGCATCACACAATGATGCTAACGATTTTTCACGATTGACTTGCACACTAACTACTACAGGCTAACAACTGATTTATGGCTACTAAAAGAGATTTTTACGAAATACTAGGCGTGAATAAAGACGCCACGGAAGAAGAGATAAAAAAATCCTATCGCAAACTAGCGATGAAGTATCACCCTGACCGTAATCCAGACAACCCGAAAGCAGAAGAACAATTCAAAGAGGCGAAAGAAGCCTACGAGATGCTATCTGACGCTCAAAAACGTGCAGCTTACGACCAATATGGTCATGCTGGCGTTGATCCATCAATGGGTGGCGGCGGTGGCGGTGGTTTCGGCGGCGCGGGATTTGGTGACGCCTTTGGCGACATCTTCGGTGATATTTTTGGCGGCGGCGCGCGTGGTCAACGTAGCAATGTGTATCGCGGTGCAGACTTGCGCTACAACATGGAAATTTCGCTAGAAGACGCTGCAAAAGGCACTGAAACCAAAATTCGCATTCCAGTGCAATCTACCTGCGAAACCTGTAAAGGTTCTGGCGCTAGGCCTGGCACACAACCTGTCACCTGTACCACTTGTGGCGGCCACGGCCAAGTACGCATGCAGCAAGGCTTTTTCTCTGTACAACAAACGTGCCCGAAATGTCATGGCGGCGGCAAAATGGTCAAAGACCCTTGCCCAACATGTAGCGGTGCAGGTCGCGTTAAACAAAACAAAACACTGTCAGTCAAGATTCCAGCCGGTGTAGATGAAGGCGACAGAATTCGCCTAAGCGGTGAAGGCGAAGCTGGCGTCAATGGCGGCCCAACGGGTGACTTATACGTAGTGGTGCATTTAAAAGCCCACGAAATATTCGAGCGCGAAGGCGGCAATTTACACTGTGAAATGCCAATCAGCTTCACCACTGCGGCGCTGGGTGGCGAAATTGAAGTGCCGACACTAGATGGTTCTGCAAAAATGAAAATTCCAGCAGAAACACAAACTGGCGGTGTATTCAGATTACGCGGCAAAGGCATCAAACCACTACGCTCTTCTGACTACGGCGACTTAATGGTACACGTTGTGGTTGAAACACCAGTCAAACTGACCACTCGCCAAAAAGAACTACTACGTGAATTCGACGAAAGCACCCAAGCGGACTCAGGCAAGCACAGCCCAAAAAGCAAAAGCTGGCTTGATAAAGCAAAAGGTTTTTTTGAATAATTGATACGTTGTAATTGACGTGCTGTTAAAATCAAAAAGGACTCAATAACGAGTCCTTTTTTTATGCTTATATATTTGTCATTAATTTCTAATGGTATCTGAGAATCATAATTGATTTAACTAAAACCCACTGAATTAGAATCTATTCAACTAAGTTTAGTTTCATTTTAGACTGTCTGCTTTGTGGCAACTAAATCCACAAAGCAGACCTTCAAATAAACGGTTACCCTGCTAAAAAAACGATCAATATCGATCTTATACTAATTTAAAACACTTTGAATTTTATAGTCACTTGCGTCCATACCTTCTATTTATTATTATACAGACGCACGCATCCGCTTAATAACTGTTAGAAGTCGAAACCTATGGAATGGCCTCAAATAACATCTGCTGTCCTTGCTGGTGGCCTCGTTGGCCAGATCGTCACGCTTATCTGGAGTAATCGCGCAAAATCGTAGCAAGACCTCGACAACTGGCTTCGAACTGAACGATACAAAGCCTTTGTTGAGTTGTTAGCTCTTGTGTCAGCATCAGCACCTCGCGACGACTATGACCGCTGGCCTACTGACATTCGTAACGCCTGCCAGAAAGTCCATATGCTTTGCCCCGGAGGTATAGCACCGCAGAATTTGACGGACTCAATGGAAAAACTATTTCAGCTAGCCCGAAAGAAAAAACATGACAAGGTTCAAGACCATGATGCGTGGACAAATGCAATCCGCGAAGAAGCGCGAGTGTTACGAGTTGAGCTTTCCAAACGCTTGCATTCAACTTAGCAATGAAAACGACTTCTAATCCAGCAGTCGATAGGGTCTGCGCAAAAGCTCGCAGACCATCACTTTTACGTTAGGCCTTTAATATGAAATCGCATTGTTAGAGCCCACAGGTTTTTTATGAGCATACAAAAAATTGGCGTTCGCTATGAACGATTACTTATTCTCGCGGCCCCGATTTCCTTCGCTTGTATATTGGTAGCATTCATAGCAGTGGCCTCAGAGGCCGTTACTGATAAGAAAAACGCCGATTGTTATGATAGTGCCGCGCTTCTTGTAGAGAAAAATGTGTACGATCTCGAAGCGAAATGGAAATTGCGAGAGAGAATTGGCAAAATTGAATTTGCTAATGAATATGTGAGCGCCTTGGCACATTACATGATTTATGGGCTTGGATCACGCTGCAAATACGAAATTGGTACTCAGGATACGAATAAGGCGATCTCTCCAAGAGAATTTGCGGAAAAGCTTAAATTAGAAGCAAGGAAAATTCGGGAAGAAAGTGCAAAGAAACCCGTTCGTTCCTACGGTATCGAGATGCCAGAAAAAGTTAAAATAGAATTTTTCGGCATCGGAATCACTATCAAAATTCTCACGCTTGCTCAAGTCTTACAACTTACGCTTGCACCTATACTAATCCTCTGGCTTGGAAGCTTATTTAATACGCGATATCGCGAAACAATTTTGATTGAAAGCGCCACGTCGATTTCTGAACTGTACCCACACTGTATTAACCTTTACTTGAATGGAAAAACTCCTGAATTGCGAAAAAGAAGCAGGTCTGGATAGTACTTAAAAGTTGCACTCCCGTACATGCCTACTGTTTTCCGGATCCTTCTACTGTCTATTTTTGTAGTGCCCCCAACAATCCTCTATTGTGCAGGCCTCTTCTATTTGGGCTCAGAACAATATATTACTCTCTCAATTGCGGCTGGATTCTTAGTCGTGTGTTTTGCATTTGTAAATTTGGTTTCAGAGATGAATCCATGGCATTCCGGTAAAACGTTCCCTGGTCCAAAATATCTCGATAAGCGATAAAGCAATTGTTATTGCCTACATCCCACTGTATAAGGAGTTGGATGATGTCTAGCCACTAGCGCAGGCTATTTTGAATAGCGATTAGCTCCTCGCTTGCCTCACTAAAATCCTCATAGCTTTTGCCCGCCGCTCTGGCATACCAATACTTGCTATTCCATTCATCGCCTTCAATCTTGTGTAATACCGCGTGTAGCCAATTGGCTGTGGTGTCACTGTATTTTTGCGCGATATTATGCGCAGCATGCCAATCGCCATTGAGTGCCGCCTGTGTTGCCAGTAACAAATCAGCTTGATGCATTTTCAGCGTCAAAATATTGGAGTTTTTTATGCCTAGGCAAGCTTTTCAATTGCGCCTCGGCAACGCTGGCGCTAGATCTATCTGGGTAGGGCTTTGTGGCGAGGATTTGGGTTGGCGGGTTAGCGCGAGTGTAGCGCGCACCCTTACCCGCTAAATGTGCTGAAAAACGCGCTTCCAAGTTATTGGTGATGCCTGCGTAATAGGCTCCATTGTTACATTCCAGTAAGTACAGCACCCAGTCAGGCTTTAATGCGACTGTGGTTTCAAGTGAATCAGGCATGCTATTTAACCTCTGCCTTAATCTCTGTGCGACTAAAACGTACCTGCTTGAATAAACTCTACCTTGTAGCCATCTGGGTCTTCCACAAATGCGATGACAGTCGTGCCGTGCATCATCGGCCCTGCTTCACGCACCACCTTGCCACCCGCATTGCGTACATCATCACAAGCCTTATAAGCATCATCCACTTCAATTGCAATGTGGCCGTAGGCCTTGCCCATGTCGTAGCTATCCACACCATAGTTGTAAGTAAGCTCTAACACTGTATTCTCACTTTCAGCACCATAGCCAACAAAAGCCAAGGTGAACTTACCTTCAGGGAAGTCCATCTGGCGTAGCACTTTCATCCCTAAAACTTCAGTATAAAACTTGATAGAGCGCTCCATGTTACCAACACGAAGCATGGTATGTAGCATACGCATATTAATAATCCTTGCCGCTTATTTGGCAGCTGTTAATTGGTAGTATTTAGCGAGCAGTTGCTCTTTAGTTTCAACCATATCAGGGTTGAATGGAATGCAATCAATCGGACATACGCTCTGGCACTGCGGTTCGTCATAATGCCCTACACATTCCGTGCATAAATTTGGGTCAATCTCATAAATACTCTCTCCCTGATGAATTGCGCCATTTGGACACTCTGGTTCGCAAACATCACAGTTGATGCATTCATCGGTAATCATTAAAGCCATTTACTCTTTTACTCCATCTCAACACATAAGGGACTTATCAATACCATACCCCAAAATCCTTAACTTGCTATGACTCAATTCACTGCCCATCAGACCGCTAGCGTGTACAGCCGTTCTTATTTAACTCAATTTCCCTAACTTCTGCAAAATCGCATCCTTCACCGTCGGCGACACAAACGCCTGCACATCTCCACCCAACGTTGCAACCTCGCGCACGAGGCTAGATGAAATAAACATAAACTGTTCAGAAGGCGTTAGAAACAACGTTTCGAACTCTGGATAAAGCTTACGATTCATGCCTGCCAATTGAAATTCATATTCAAAATCTGAGGTGGCACGTAAACCGCGAATCACCATATGCGCATCTTGCGCCTGCACAAACTGCATCAACAAACCTGAGAAACCTAGCACCTGAACATTCGGTAGATTACTGAACACCGCTTGCGTCATACTTACACGCTCATCCAAGCTAAACATAGTTTTTTTGCTTGAACTGCCAGCCACAGCAACAATCACCTCTGGAAATAAATTAGCCGCGCGGCGCACTAAATCTTCATGCCCTAATGTCACTGGGTCAAAAGTACCTGGGTAAACGACTTTAAGTTTCTTCTCTGTAGCGTTGGTATTAGACATTTTTTGATTTTAGCAGATGATAAAAAACATTGCCCGCCTTGCTTTGCTTAATAAGCTGCCAGTCGTGCATTAATTCTGGCATCGTCTCCAGCCCATACTCAGCCTCAGCATATACCCAGCCTTCTTGGTGGAGGTGTGTTGCCAATTGCGGCAACACTTTAGGTAGCCATTGCTGGTGGTAAGGTGGGTCTAAAAAAATAAGATGAAACTTTTGCGGATTGCTGCTTTGCATGTTTGCACTTAAAAACTGCAAGGCATCTTGATGCACAATATGCGCATGCTCGGCTTTCAATAGCGATTTATTCTCCAACAAAGCCTTGTAGGCTGGCGCAGCTTTCTCTACCAACGTTGCTGAAACTGCGCCGCGGGATAATGCTTCAAAACCCATCACTCCCGTGCCTGCAAATAAATCCAGACAATTCATGCCGGTTAAATCTTGCCCTAACCAGTTAAATACGGTTTGTCGCACACGTTCAGGAGTTGGACGCAAACCTGTCGCATCCGGGAACTTAAGTAAGCGACTTCGCCAGTCTCCGGCATTAATGCGCACCGTATTTAATTTTTTTTCAGCCATTTGTATGCAGATTTTATAATCTTCAATAAAACCGCATTTTACTACCAATTCCTCTTACAGCTAATTTCAAGTGTCCTTCAAACACTATTTAGCGTCAGGGTCTCCAACCACGATGGTCACAAAATCATCCGGCTTGATACGACGTTTAAAGGCATCTTTAATTTGTGCTGTAGTCACTTTAGCCACGTTATTATTATATTCATCCAAATAATTAAGCGGTAGTTTATAAAAACCTATCATGGCAAGGTAATCCAAGATTTTACTGTTGCTATCGATACGCATCGGAAAGCCACCAATAATGTTCGCTTTTGCCGCTTTTAATTCAGCATCAGTAACACCATTCTCAATAAACTTATTCACTGTTTCGCGTACCAGCTTAAGCGCTTCATCCGCTTGCTCTTTTTTGGTTTGCAATCCAATTTGGAAAGGCCCTAATTCAGCCATCGGCATAAAATAGCTATATACGCTATAGACTAGCCCCCGCTTTTCACGCACCTCTTCTGTTAAGCGCGACACAAATCCACCGCCACCTAGAATATAGTTACCTACATACAACGGGAACAAATCAAGATCGCCGCGTTTGATACCGGTATAGCCTACCAAAATATGTGATTGTGAAGCCGGATGAGCGATGCGTTGCTCAATCGCTTTAGTAGGTGGATCAACGGCTGGAATCGCTGCTGGCTCAGCACTTTTTGGCATACCACTTGCAATATTTTCAGCGATCTTATTCGCTTGCTCATGCGTCAAGTCGCCTATCATGGCAATCACAGCACCTTTTGCGCCATAAAACTTATTATAAAAACCCTGCAAATCCTCTCTCTTGATACTACTTACAGACGCTACCTCACCATTTTCATCTAGACTATAAGGATGTTTACCATACAGCGCAGCCATAAAGGCTTTGCTTGCAATGCTTTCTGGCTGTGTTGCCGCTTCTTGCAGACTAGAAACGATGCGCGCTTTCTCACGATTGAGCACAGCCTCAGGAAAATCAGGCTGCTGTAAGATTTTGGTAAACACATCCAGCGCTTGTGTCTGTTCACGCGCACTGCTTAAGGTACGCAGTTTTAACACAGCTCGGTCAGCATCAAAATCCCCACTTAAAATAGCACCGACATCGGCCATTTTGTTAGCGATGGTTTCATCGGTCATACCGGCTGCACCTAGCGTCATCATGTATTTAGTAATTCCTGCCAAACCTGACTTTTCAACACTGTCACGTGCACTACCTGCTGAAAAATTCACGCTCACATCCACAATTGGCAAATCATGATTCTCAACAAAATAGACTTCAGCGCCCTGTGAAGTCTGCCACTGCTGAATTTTAACGCCGGCTTGAGCGGTAATACTGAACATCAAAATAACTAAATTAAGCGCTACTATTTTTTTTATATGCTTCAAATTCATGACTGATTTACCTTAAAAACAAGCTAAAAAATAATCTTAAACTTCTAAATCCGTAATACATATTCAGGAAAAATTAGGTAAGAACGACTAATGAATATGTGGCTTGCCCTGCGGCTTAGCATTTGGATCAAGCGGCTGCGGATCTAGGGTTGCAACCGTCAGATTGTCCTGCAGCAAATACTTTTTAGCTACGGCCTGCACCTGTTCTGGAGTCACGGCACGCAGCTTGTCAGGATATTCATCTAAAACGCGCCATGAAAAACCAATCGTTTCAATCGTCCCTAACTGCATTGCCTGATAAAACATGGAATCACGTTTATAGACATCAGCTGCAATCACACCCGCTTTCACACGGTCTAACTCCTCAGATGTCACACCAGACTTCTTGATATCTTCGATCTGTTGCAACAATGCGGTTTCTAGTTCTGCAACTGTTTTACCTGCACTAGGCGTACCATCTAACTCAAACAAACTAAGATGACCTCGCGACAAAATGTCATAGCCAGCGCTGGCATCAATCGCTAATTGTGATTCACGTACCAGCTTCTGATTCAGACGCGCCGCTGGATTGCCACTGAGCACCCCTGCCAATACCTCCAAGGCATACGGCTCCCAGTCTTTATCAGGATCAACCAATGCAGGCACATGATAGCCCATCAACAAATAAGGTAATTTAGCCGGGGCTTTTACTACCACCGTGCGTTCACCTATCTGCGCTGGTTCTACCTGAGGTTTACGTGCTGGCAACACTTTGGCTTCAAGCTTGCCAAAGTACTGCTGCGCCAATGCATACACTTCTTTTGCATTCACATCACCCACCACCACCACTGTGGCATTATTGGGCGCATACCAAGTGTGATACCACTCTTGAGCATCTTTATAAGTCATATTCTCAAGGTCATTCATAAAACCAATCACAGGCCTTGCATAAGGATGTGCAACATAAGCTGCCGCCTGAAACGCCTCATTCACTTTGGCCTGCGGCTTATCATCTGTACGCCAGCGGCGCTCTTCCATCACCACTTTAATTTCTTTATCAAACTCTTCTTTAGTCAGTTGCAGATTCGCCATACGGTCAGCCTCTAACTTAAAAGCTAAAGGCAAGTGAGATTTCTCGAGCTGCTGAAAGTAACAAGTGTAGTCTGCGCCAGTAAATGCATTTTCTTTACCTCCAGCTGCAGCAATCAATCTTGAAAACTGGCCAGCCTTGACTAGCTTAGTACCCTTAAACATCATATGTTCAAGTACGTGTGCAACACCGGTTTTACCGTTTACTTCATCAATACTACCAGCGCGATACCACACCTGCGACACCACCACTGGGGAACGATGATCCTCCTGTACAACCAGTTTCAAGCCATTATCCAACTTAAATTCCTGTACAGAGCCCTCAGCAAATACTGCTATCGGCATTAACAACACAAACATCAACAGACACTTGATACGCACCTTATTATTCTCCTTATTTCTACAATTACTGCCTGAGCACTCAACAGTCAATTCTGACAAGGATACCACTTTATTAGTTCATCACAGGAGCAGCCCGTTACCACGCCTGCATTTGGTTTTAGCAATAGACAATACCGGCTTAAGGTCATTAAGATTCGCTCGGTATAGCTTAGGCCGGCAACTTTAATTTAAGTTATAATTCACCCACTTAGCCGCGCACAAAATGTACGCGGCTTCTTTCATTTATAGCTGAAACCATCACACTATGTTAATTGACTGGAACAACTTCACTCCTTGGTCTGCGCTGGCTGGCGGGGCACTGATAGGTGTGGCCACCGCTTTATTCATCCTTCTTAATGGACGCATTGCCGGCATTACAGGCATTATCGGCGGGCTATTTACATCACGCATCCATGATGCTGGCTGGCGGCTGGCATTTATTATTGGACTGATTGCCGCGCCTGCAATATGGCAACTATTTAACCAACTCCCAACCGTTCAAATTGATGCCAGCAACAGCCTGCTCGTTATCGCAGGCTTAATCGTTGGCATTAGTACCCGCTATGGTTCTGGTTGTACTAGTGGCCATGGGGTGTGCGGCATTTCACGCTTATCACCTCGTTCTATTGTTGCCACGCTAGCATTTATGGGCACAGGCTTCCTGACAGTATTTGTTGTGCGTCACTTACTAGGAGCATAATCAAATGAGTACACAAATGAGAAAACACTTAGGCAGCATCACCGCACTGGCATTCGCATTACTTTCAGGACTTACTTTTGGCCTTGGGCTAATTTTGGCTGGTATGGCTAACCCAGCCAAGGTACTGGCTTTTCTTGATCTTGCAGGACTATGGGATCCATCGTTAGCGCTTGTGATGGGTGGTGCGATTGCCGTCGGCCTAGTCGCGTTCAGCATTGCCAGAAAACGTAGCCTGAGTTTTCTAGGCTTACCTATCAGCCTACCGACCTCGCGTATCATTGATAATCGCTTAGTGCTAGGTAGCCTTGCGTTTGGTATCGGCTGGGGCTTGGTCGGCATTTGCCCTGCCCCTGCTTTTGTCTTACTTGGCACAGGTAGCATTAAAGGTATTATTTTTGTGATTGCCATGCTGCTCGGCATGGGTATTTTCGAGCTGTTGGAAAAATATCGTAAATAATAAGTTGAACAAGTCACGGCTTTGTAAGCTTACGCATGAACTTCATAGCCTGACCTGCAATTTAAGATAAAATGTCATACACACAAACGGTCATCTATCTAAAGTACACCCATGTTCGATTTTTTCAAAAAAGACAAAACACCAATCCCTGCCCCTGAAGCCTCCGTTAGCTGGGGTGAGCGCCTAAAACAAGGTCTATCCAAAACACGCAAACAATTCGGCAATCAATTAGCAGGTCTGTTTGGCGGTGGCAAAATTGATGCTGAGGTTTATGAAGAACTTGAGACGATTTTACTCACTTCTGATGTCGGCATTAATGCCACGCAGAACTTACTGGCTGACCTGAAAAATCGGGTTAAAAGACAAAGTCTGGATGATACGGTGCAACTTAAAGCTGCACTGAAAGAGTCATTATCAGAACTACTCACTCCACTGCAAAAACCGTTAAATACTAGCACCCACAAGCCTTTTGTCATTATGCTGGCTGGCGTCAATGGTGCAGGTAAAACAACTACTATTGGCAAGCTTGCCTATGCGTTTCAAGCAGAAGGAAAATCTGTATTGATTGCCGCAGGTGATACATTCAGAGCGGCCGCGCGCGAACAATTACAAGTGTGGGGCGAACGCAACAATGTACATGTGGTTGCTCAGACTAGCGGTGATGCCGCCGCAGTAATGTTTGATGCTATCAACTCGGCACGCGCCAAGAATATTGATATTGTATTGGCCGATACCGCAGGCAGATTACCAACACAAATGCACTTGATGGATGAAATCGCAAAAGTAAAACGCGTCATGAACAAAGCCTTACCGGATGCGCCGCATGAAGTGTTGCTGGTACTGGATGCCAACACTGGCCAAAATGCAGTCACACAGGTAAAAACATTTGATGATGCTTTAGGCGTAACAGGTCTAGTGCTAAGTAAGCTGGATGGCACAGCAAAAGGCGGTGTCATTGCGGCCATTGCTGAAGCGCGCCCTATTCCGATTCGCTACATTGGCATCGGTGAAGCCATTGACGACTTACGGCCTTTTAACGCACATGAATTTATTGATGCAATGATTGATTAGCAAGCTGATTTCATCCGCACAAATAGCGATACAATACTCATCATGATTCAATTTGACCAAGTCACTAAGCGCTACCCTGGTAGCGACGATGCATTAAAAAACGTCAGCTTAAGTATTGATGCTGGCGAACTAGTATTTGTGACAGGACATTCCGGCGCAGGCAAAAGTACACTTCTTAAGCTGATTGCAGCGATTGAACTGCCAACGAGTGGTACAGTGCTGATCGCTAATCAAAACGTCAGCAAACTCAAAGCTTCAGCAATTCCGTTTATGCGCCGTAAGTTCGGACTTATCTTTCAAGATCATAAATTGCTATATGACCGCAACTGCTTCGAGAATGTGATCCTTCCACTACACATTAATGGCATTTTTGGACAAGAGGCGGCAAAACGTGTACGCGCGGCCTTGGATAAAGTAGGGTTATTGCATAAAGAAAAAGCTATGCCGATTACGCTTTCCGGTGGCGAGCAGCAACGGCTGGCAATTGCCCGTGCCGTGGTCAGTCGTCCAGCCATTCTAGTTGCAGATGAGCCAACGGGTAATTTAGATACGAGTTATGCCGCAGATATTATGGCCATATTTCATGCATTCCATCAGGTAGGCGTTACAGCGATCATTGCCACCCATGATACGCTAGGCATGAATGCCACACAGAACCGAGTATTGCACTTTAGCCACGGAAAACTTGGTCAGAATACTTTTAGTGAGTCCTCAATGGAAAGCCTCTAATCATGAGTAACTGGCTAAACTACCACCTGCAAGCAATCAAACTCGTATTGGCGCGCATGCGTAGCAACATGCTTTCATCATTGATGATTTTCATCGTCATTGGCATTGCCATGTGCCTGCCTAGCCTGTTCTATGTTGGCGTTGATAACTTATCAAAACTAACGAATCACATGCAAGATGAAACAGAGATTAGCCTCTTCCTCAAGCTAGGTGCCAACACCGAAACCATCTCTAAAATTGATGCGCAATTGGCAAAAAATAGTGCCATTAAACAATATCACTTAGTGACAAAAGATGATGCTTGGCACCAACTGCAAGCTCAGTCAGAGAAGGATGATGACGTTAACAATGCTATCCAGCAACTTGCCAAGAACCCCCTTCCAGATGCATTTTTCATTCAAGCAAAATCATCTGACCCTGAAGCACTAGTCGCGCTGAAAAATGAATTACAAAGCATCTCCGGTGTTGAGCAGGCTCTGTTAAATACCGAGTGGGCAAAACGCCTATCTACATTAATAGCACTTGCCAAAAAAGTCATATTTTTTATTGCAATTCTGCTGGCAACGGCTCTGTTAGTCATCATTGGCAATACAGTGCGCATGCAGATACTAACTCAAAAAGATGAAATCGAAGTCAGCAACCTAATAGGTGCCTCCAGTAGCTTTATCAGAGTACCCTTTTTATATGCAGGAATAATGTACGGATTTCTTGGGGGACTGCTCGCGCTATTAATGATGGCGTGTATGATTCTAGTCTTCAACTACTCAATAGCAGAAATCGCTAGTCTTTACAGCAATGATTTTAGCTTACCCTTATTCAACCTAAGCCTTTCCATTGCAATCATAGGAACGTCGACTTTTATTGGCTGGCTTGGTTCTTATCTTGCAGTCAATCGCGCAATAACAGAAATCGTACAGATTCAAAAGAATCATTAACACCGCACGAATATAAACTGACTACTTTTTTTTAGTGACAAAAAAGGCTGCAATAATTGCAGCCTTATATGCAAAACTAAACCCGATAATTAGGATACAGCGTCTTTCTCGCACTTCTTAACAAATGAATTTTTAGCTGCACCTTTCAGTTTTTTGTCCGCTGCTTTAGTACCGCAAGCAGCAATAGCCGCATCTTTATTACATTTTTTAAGAAAGCTAGATTTAGCTGCACCAGCTAACTTCTTATCTGCGGCTTTAGCATCACAACCTGCATCTGCAGCAAATGCCATATTGGCTGCAAACATACCAAAAACAACAGCAATTACGATTTTTTTCATTTCAAGTCTCCTCAAATTATGGGGCTTTAGCCCTACTAACAATCATATAGCATCAACATTTCAGCAACCTTACAAATACCAATAAAATAGCGCGTTAAACGATACTCTAGCAGGTATTTTCGGGGTCAATTACACCTAGCATCCATTTGGATAACTAGCTTCAACGCTTAACGTTAAGCAAGCTCGCCTAAGAAATCTTTCTTGCCAATTTCCACTCCATTATGGCGCAAAATAGCGTAAGCCGTAGTCACATGAAAATACACATTAGGCAGCACATACTCAAGTAAGTATGGCAACCCCTTAAATGTCAATGTTTTGTCATGCATGGGTAATGTAATCGTACGATCTTCCGAGCCATCAATATCCTCAGATTTGAATGACTCCAACAGTACAATCGTCTTAGTAAGGCGTGCAACCAACTCCAAAAATGTAGCCTCATTGTCTTCATACTTTGGTACTTCTTTACCGGCAAGACGCGAGGCTCCGCCTTTTGCAGTATCAGTTGCAATTTGAACTTGGCGTGAAAGTGGATACATATCTGGATAAAGGCGCGCGTTAATCAACACCGATGGGTTAATTCTTTTAGCCTCGGCATGCCCAGCGGCCTTCTCCAGCACCGTGCGCAAGTTAGTTAAAGCTTTAATCATGGGCGGTACTGAAGCTTGATACATAGAAATAGTCATGGTGTGACTCCTAAAATTACAATTGAGGTTGTCAGGTAGACGTGAGCCTTGAGCGAACAAGCGTAGCACTGACCATACTAACTAATGACTTCAAAACTAAATTAAAGTTTAAAACGCATCCATCTCACGTAGCTCATAAGCATCGCGTAATTTTGCATTGATCGCATCCATCTCATCGTCAAATACAGCATCAGGGGCTGTAGTGGCTGGTGCAGATGACTTTGCTGCGACTTTAGTGGATATTGAAGTTGGTATTGGAGAGTTTGTAAACCATTTTTCGAATGGTGCTGGATCCACACCTTGTGGCACATACCATTGTTTTAATTCTGCGTTCCATCGAGCACCCAAGCCCTTAGCTTGGTCTTTTTCACTGAATGGTACTTTGAGAAAAGTGTTAGTTGAAGCGTTCATGGCGTCCCGAGAGAGATTGATGTATAGGTTATTTCAGATACGTATATTTTAATGGATTCTATTTAGATAAACTTAAATTTTCGATAGGCATAGCACTAATGTAGTCTTACTACAGGCTACGGATATGAAAGATGAAACCCAATATTCAGATCTATTTAGTGACCGCCTTTATTCCATGCCTGATTGAGTTCTTTTTGCCGTTTATCAAGTAACCCTTGCGCCTTTGTTAATTGAGCCTTTGCTGTCGCTTGCGCCTTTTCGCGCTCTTTGAGCAACGCTTGGTCTTGTTCAACGCGCCGCTTTTGGTCATTAGCCATTACAGTAGTCTCATCATAATCAGCTTTTGCTTTGTCATAATCTTTTTGTGCCTCTGTCACCATATACTGCTCATTAGAAACATCTCTGGCGAGCACTGATGACAGGAAAATCACATTAAGTAGCAAAATGGAGAGAAGTAATTTCAGTCTTCTATTAATCATGTAATGAATTTCTTAAAAAATTGATATGTATTACATTAGTTACACTAGGCTAATGATTAATTCACTGCGTATACAAATATATATGCATAAGAGTACTTAAAGCTAGTCTAATCGACAATATTTTTTTAGTTTCCAATAATACTCATTTGTTCTTTAACATTAAAGTCGATAACAAACTTTTAATCTTAACTGTCTAAAACAATCTCTATCATCTTTTGAGGGTTATCTACAAAACCAAAATGTCCAGTATTCTCAATAGTAACGACATTTATGCCTCCAAGTTCTTTCGCAGTCCGTTGACGTTCCAGCATAGTTGACCAGTCATGATCACCATAGATCAGTTTTACTGGTGCCCGCACGCCAGAATATAGCGCCCTTGCCTTACCCCATGATTTCCAATGAGTAAACACATTGCGTTCTACGTAGCGATAGCCTTTCCTACGTCCTGCACGATTTAACTCAGTAAGCAGTGCGTTTGGCATCCAACTTTTGTTTCGCAATCCGCCACGCAATGCAATGCCTAAAAACAGCCAATTCTCAAGTGCAGCAAAAATTGCCCCATGTATAGGAATCGCATAATTACCAATAACAAAATTTGCAAAAAAATTACCTCTGCGCACACCATCTGCATAGCGAGTATCATAGTCATAGGTGTTGGATGCCACCACTTTAACAACTCGCTCCGGCATCATGCTTGCCACGGTAAGCGCCAATACTGCACCGATTGATTCACCAACAAGAGTTATCTTTTGCAGGTCCAACTGTTCTATGAATGCACCCACAGCCTTACGGAAATAGGGTTCATCATAAGATGCTTTAGTATCAATTGATGAATAGCCGTGGCCGGGTAAATCCAATGCATATACTGTGTAATATTTCGCAAGGGTTGGGATTACTTCTTGAAAATAATCCAACTGAGTGCGGATGGTATGCAACAAGATTAGCGGATTACCTTTGCCTGCTTTCAGGTATCGAAGAGTTCTGTTGTTATCAATTTGTATTTCTGCCACTTGCCCGATTCCAGATAAATCTTTCATTTATTAATTTCCTCATTTATTGTTGGAGTAATTTACTTCAAGCTATTACAGATACCTTCCGACAAACATATACCCCCCTTATGAGACCTCAATAAACAAGTTCAAGAACTTGTTAACTAGCGGTGCAATAATCAAAATTGCCACAAATACCAGTGGCCAGCCAATAGCAAATGATGACGGCCATACTTTGATGAATTGTGCGAAAGTATGTGTATGCAAGCTTATAATCACCGCAGATATAATTGTCGACGTGTTAAATGACATAATCAGCGCAAAGATCAAAGAACGATAACGGAAAGGTATCTTTTTAGTCATAAATCCTCCGTTACTTTACCAAGGCAAAAGCTCGGTCTCATGGAAGAACCCGCCACTTGGCCCTTTCTCATCCAGAGTTGCTAAATAGACACTGGTCTTGTAACTATCCGCAACTTCCATAGGCGCATTGCTACCCCCTAACTCCGTTTTTACCCAGCCTGGGTGCGCAGAATTAACCTTAATGAAGGTGTCTTTTAATTCATGAGCCAAATGAATGGTATAAACATTCAGTGCTGTTTTTGATGCGTTATAGGCAAACCCTTTTGCAAAATCTATAGGTGAATTTGGCATGCTATGTAGTGTTTGTGAGGCCAAAATGCTAGACAAATTAACGATACGGCCTGCTGCAGACTTTTTAATCAACGGCAAAAGTTTTTGTGTCAGAGCGACAACCGCGAACAAGTTAGTTTGGAAGGTTTCCTGCAACACATCCTGACTCACTGTAGAACTATCGTTACCACCCACTAGTGCCTCTCGCAGGATTCCAGCATTATTCACCAGAATATCCAACTTTCCGTAATGACTGGCAATATAGTCGTAGGTTGTATCCAAAGTTTTCACTTCAGTTGCATCGTAATGGATAGCTTCAGCCTGAATGCCCAATGCATTAAGTTGTTTAATAGCATCCTGACCTTTGGCTATATCGCGCACACCAATAACGATAGAAATACCCAATGCACCTAATCCTTTCGCAGTTTCGAAACCGATTCCGCGATTAGCCCCTGTAATAAAGGCCACTTTGTCGTTTTTGCTATTCAATTTATTCTCCTTAAGTTATAAACATGGCAATTAATATTTATTAATATACCGATTGGTAATTAAATATTACAAGGTCAATTTCACACTGTCAACAAATTTATTACCAAGTGGTATAATATTAATTAACTTAACAAGGATTGAAACTATGCTCACACAACAAACCGTAAAGCGACGTGGACGCCCACCAGCTTTTAACCGCGATGAAGCGCTGGAAAATGCGATGCAGATATTTTGGGAACATGGTTATGAAGGCACTTCCATGTCAGAACTCATGGAGGCAATGGACATGAATAAACCAAGCATTTATGCTGCTTTCGGAAACAAAGAAGAGCTATTTCGCAAAGCCTTACAGAAATACTTATCCGGTCCCAGTGCTTTTGTAAAAGATGCGGTATCCGAACCAACCGCTCGTCAAGTCGTTAAAGTGTTGCTAACCAAAGCTGTAGAACTTATGACAGCCCAGAGTACCCCTCGAGGATGCATGATTGTTCAAGGCGCATTGTCTTGCGGAGCAGAGTCGAAGCTGATTCAGCAGGAATTAATTTCTTATCGATCAAGTTTTGAAGAGTCTCTCAAAGAACGTTTTGAGTTAGCCAAGACAAATTCAGATTTACCGAAAGATGCAAATACCGCAACCCTAGCAAAGTACGTGGCCATCATTCATCAAGGAATTTCAGTTCAGGCAACAAGTGGAGCAACAAAGGAAGATTTAATGGCAGTTATTGATATAGTGATGAAGAATTGGCTAGTAAGCAACTAACAACACTAATAGTTAGTTAACAACTTTAATTGTTTAGAACAATTTGTTCTCTGACAATAAAGTCGTTTACACGTCACATATATAATCAACAAGTTAATGTTTGGCTGTATTTTAATAAAGTCGTTTACAACTAGGCATCGCGCTTGTCCTCCGAGAATACCGTGAAGAAATCAACCAGATGCCCCGGGAACAGTATTCCGATAAGACCGTTTTCTGAATTTAGACCTAGATATCTTGTTTCGGCGATGCGCTCGATTTGCTCACGAACCTCATCTTTCAAGCAGCTCTTGAGATATGCGGTGAAGTTGTCGACCGTCTCTACCTCGCGCTCAAGGCGATGCAATCCGACGGCATAAACTTCTACTCCGACGGAACCTTCCCACATCGATCGATACTGCTTGAAAACTGGAACACGCCTATTGAAGAAGACCTCGTTGAACTTGAGCTTTTCAAGAACAACATTGCCTTGTAAGAGGTCATTTCGTTCGTTCACCAGCGTGTGATAGGTCTTGCAGAAGTCGTGTGTGTAATCTAGCCCTGAAGTGTCGGGCATATCCACTGCCTAATATCGAAGAATATTGAATTCCTCTTCTAATTGAGGTGCTACGAAGTAGCTTGTGATGCGGTCAAACTCAGCATCTTCCACTACGAAAGCATGAGTACCAGACGCATTTCGTGCTCGTAAACGCATCAAACAATGGTCGTCAGAAACATCAAGAAAATGCAGCACATGCTCTGCGTGAACATTCTTCAGAATGCCCTTCATCCATTTTCGGTTTGCTACAGTGTTGGCAGGAAAATCTAAGACCACGGATACTCCAATCCGAAGCAGTTCTGCCACATGTTTTTCCATCGCACCCCGCAAATGTCCTGAACAACGGATGTAGTCAGTAATTGATTTGATTTCGCTGGGATAAAGATTGGCAAGCCACTCGTCCTCGCTGAGGATCACCGTGTTAGGTGTTTTGACCAGTTCTTTGGCGAGTGTAGATTTCCCAGAAGCGATTTTCCCGCAGAGCAGATGCAACGTCCCAAGTTGGCTCGTCATATCACACAACTCCCAATAAATCAGTGCCATAAGAATTATCAATAACGCAAAGCCACTTGCCAACTGACTCTTCTCGGAAAACGTAAGTGGCACGACGTGACTGGCAATGTTTCACACCAGAACTATCAACGCTTTCAACGATGGTTTCCATGATGACGAGTGCCGTATCTCCTCCCTGAACAACTTCCATCTTACCTTGTTTGATCACCAGACTATGGTTGAAATAGGCAGCAATGGCGACGAATGCTTTACGAATCTGTTCTTTACCAGTCGCCACCATGTCAGGCTGGATGACAAGCGCTGCATCGTTCGCGTAGAACTCCATCAATGCATTGAAGTCCTCTTCCGTGATAGCTTTGTCAGCGGCTTCGATTAACTGCTTAAGTGGGTGATTTTCCATGTCGATCTCCTTGGTATATTAAAACGCCAAGAGACAGGCATAAAAAAACCCGTCTCAGGACGGGTTGCTTTGAAATACTAAACGCGCTAACCCACCATTGATGTAATGGTGGTAATAATGACCAACTTAACGTTGAATGCGGTTTTCATGGATAAATGGTAACAGAGGTCATAGCACTTATCAAGCACACACACTGTGATAAAGCAATTAAACGAGTGGCCTCTCATGCCCGAAAGCCCCATGTATTAGCATCTGCTTTATGGCAAGGAAATTTATGTGCCATAGGGCAAGTCGACCCTTTTGGGACAGTCGACTTTCCTCAAAGCAATCAGTATCCATAGAGGTGAGACCCACTCGACCGTAATGTTATGCCTTGCCTAATAGATTGCATATTCTAGGTGCCGCTTGGTGTAGGCATGAATAGTGTGACAGCCCATTTAATATCGTGGTCGATGTGCTCCCAGGAATCGCGGACTTAAAGTACTCCGCCATCTGCGGTGGAGACCAGTTATCCTCGGCGCCGTGCCAAATATGAGTATTGACGGATACCTCGGCCAGTGTCGTTTCCCATGGCCGCACATAAAGACCAATATCTCTCGCGTAGCCTCGGACGCGGCCAATAAAGCAGGCTTTCAATACTTTGGTAGTGTCAGAGCGAAATTCACTGTCGGCGACCAATGCCTTATCTTCGCCAGCGGCGCTGGCAAACAACAAGCGAAATACAGCATTAGGAGAAAGCCAAGCAAGCAATCCTTGCCAGTAAGACAACAAAATGAATAAGACTGGTGCTGCTTTTGCCAACATAAAAACCTGCTTGCCAGCCATGGCTTCAAGATAATTGCCAGACTCCAAGGGTGCAGCCGCAGAAACCAAATGCAGGCTTCCGACTCCATTGGCTATGTAACGGGAGGTCTGTAGCGCAATAAATGCACCGATTGAAAAACCAACGAAATCTAGTTGTTTTCCGGAGGCTATTCTTGAAATTTCCGCAGCCAGAAGTTTGTAATATGCTTCCCCATTGATGGACGAATCGACACTAAATCGATCTAAACAAATAAACGTCAGACCGTGATGCTTTCCTTGCAGATCGAAAATCCTACATTCTTCCGGCGCTCCAGGTGCGCCATGAAAATAGACGACCATGCGTCCATTATCGGAGCCAAACTGACTAAATTTCAAAGGCTTCATTGAGCGTTCAAATACATATTGGGTTAGAAGTTTATTACCAGAATTCTAGCATTTCACTGCTTGCAATTTATTACCTTTTAAAACGATTTGACTATTGGAACATGACTGATAAAAAGCTAATGACGGCTTGATTTTACTATGCTCAGGCTCCGCTTTAATTAGGTATCGGCAGTAATCAACCGCCTTATGACATCTGAATGTCTTCGTACTAATCACTATCACCTAAATACAACTGAATACCACATAATTTAGGGATTCGCACTTCAAACAATTAATGTTCTCTGACAATAAAGTCGTTTACAACTAGCCCCTAAAATTTAAGTTAATGTCATGTATGCACATTAAAGTCGTTAACAAACTTTTAGCTTTACTATGAAAGCCTCATCACAAGTAAAACACTCATAAGCTCTAATTGCATACTCTCATACCGACTGACCATTGATTCCCATCATAATTGACCAGCACAATTATTCGAACCGACCAGTGATTATGATAGGTGCTGATCATTAGTTAAATCTATGCATATTTTTGAATGGCAGCTTTCTGATAAGCTAATTTAGTGGTCAAAGGGCAAAAAACGACCCTTTGCAGACGGACAACTTTCTACAAAGCAGTCAGTCAACGTTTGACATAAGGGGCGCCGCAAGGCGTCCCGCTTGATGGAATAATAGGGACTTCCTCCACTCGGAACGGCATCATTGTGCCACGATTGAGTTTTCGCGAATTCAATCAAAATGAGGGAGGAAGTCATGAAACATATTACAACGATAGGCATCGATTTAGCAAAA
>MLJW01000070.1_pt1 | contig 124697 bp, 103 predicted proteins | sample 888231 | NCBI WGS metagenome assembly MLJW01 (sample SAMN05788063, study PRJNA343431) | mine drainage metagenome | isolation source: sample collected from the inflow into an acid mine drainage treatment plant... | place: Germany: Lusatia, lignite mining district | reverse complement strand
GTATGAATGGTGCAAGGATCGTGAATAACTCGTACAATGTTCCTTTGAATATAAAGAACACCAAAATCAACAGGGGTGTTTGCAATAAAATATAAGTTTGAAAAACGATGTGTGTTTGTTCGGCACCGTTAAATAAAACACCCGATACAATTAAATTACCCACAGTAACATCGCCGGTAACATGCCAGTTGGCATATTGACTGTTTAAGAAATAGGAAGCATCTCCTGCATGATAAAAGTTCAATATTCTAAATAAATACAAAGCGCCGAAGGGTAATAAAAACACAATGATATAAATTGCTATTGTGCGGTTTGCTAATTTTCTTCTTTGCGACGTATTATTTAATGCTGTGAAATATTGCAAAACCGGCGGCTGATCTTTTTGCAGTTTTAACCCTTCTAATGAAATAAGAAATATGAATGGAAAGAATGCAAGCAACAGCCATATATAATTATAATCGCAGAATATCAGGCATGAAAGAAAGATGCTTGCCATAGAAAGGTAATAAGATGTCTGGCTTTTATAGTATTTGAATAAGCTTCTGAATAATAAATAAAAAAACAAGAGTATAGCAGCTACTCCACGACCTGATACTGCGGCAAAAACAATTCCAGGATGAAACACAAAAATGAGAATCAGCATCGGCACAAATACCCTTCGGGGTAATTGCGATTTTGTAAAATCGTTGAGCAATGTAAAAAATAAGATAGACGTAAAAGCGATGGAAGCCAATATTGGTGCAAACGGATAACCGAAAGGTGTAAATATGATTGACGATAAAAATACGATGCTGGGAAATGTTGTACCAATAGTAAGCAAAGTATTGTCATTGGTTTCGAATAGTAGTTTTATTTTTTCGGCTATAAACATTGCCTCCGAATGTTCGTATCCGGTACGATGTATCACCCATGCTATAATAATATAGTACACCAGAACAAACAGTGCTATGAAAATGGCAATATATTTTTTTAAAAAAATCATATTTGTTATGTTGCAGCTGCTGCAGCTGTTGCCGACGATGAAACTTTAGTAAGTCCGTGCGTTGTTTTTTCCCAGTAAAACGGATTATAAATCAGTTGCCATAATCCTTTATATGCCGCTATCGAATGCATTAACCAATACACTGGATTTAAAATAGCAAATAATATCAACTCGTAATAACGGCGTTTAAATACGGCAAGCATATTTAAATAAACCATCAATACATTACCTGCTATGAAATTAAAAGTTGCGACATACAAAACCCAATCGGGAAACAACTGCCTGATAAAATTAAAGTTGAAGATGATGTAGAATAAAAAGAACAGCAACAAAAGCGGATACAACAAAAAAGTGAATGAAGTACCGCCAATGAAGAAGTTAAATCCAAAGAAACCCTGCCAACCAATTCTTCTGATCAGTTCAACAGGATTGCGCATGTGTACAAGCCATGTTTGCATATACCCTTTGATCCAACGCGAACGTTGACGTATCCAGTTAAACGGTTCGTTGTTTGCTTCCTCCAAAGTTGTACTGTTTACAACACCAATTTTATATTGCTTATCGTAAACACGTACACCAAGATCGGCATCTTCGGTAACATTGAATGGATCCCATGCACCCAATTCCAATAATTTATTTAATTTAAAATGATTGCTCGTTCCGCCCAGAGGAATAGGAACATCTAATGTTTCCAGTCCCGGAAGCATATAATCGAACCAATAAGAATATTCTAAAGTGAACATTCTCGTTAACATGTTTTCGTTTTTATTAAAATAATTTAATGCTCCCTGCAACACAACAAATTCTTCGGGCAATCTTCTGAATAAGATAACTACTTTCTTTAACTGATCGGAATCAGGCACATCTTCTGCATCATAAATTGTAAGCAGTTCCCCTCTTGAAAAATATAATCCGTAATTACATGCTTTGGGTTTTGTTTTAGGTGCATGAAATGGAACAACAATGGTTTCGAAGTTAGCGGGGAAATCAAGATCACGTACGGCATTCAACGTTTTATCGTCATCCTCTTCAATCAATAATTTTACATCGAGTTTAGCTCTTGGATAATCGAGGCTTCGAAGGTTCCAGATCAATTTACGAATCAATTTATCTTCTTTATAAACCGGCAGTAATATGGTATAAACCGGTAATGATGCCTCATCTGATTTTTTCACATCAGCTTTCGTAACTGCTTCATGCAATTCGGACATTGATCCCCTGAGTGCCAGATATAATTTGAATACGATGGAAAATAAAAAGAAAGCACTCGATAAAAGGTTCAATACAATTACTGTGGGAGAAAAAAACAGGATCAGCATCACAATATTCAGCGCCACAAATCCAAACAGAAATATTAATTGTGCATTTGTAAAAGTTACAAGTCCCGAACTGGCTGCATCTTTACGCATCAAACTGAATACTGCTTCTTTTACATAAAACTCTCCACGTGTTTTATGTGCCAGCCATGTAATATCCAGATCGGATGCTGCCACAAATCTGATCTTCATTCTGAATTTTACAAACAAACTGTTCATCAGTTTTTCATCGAAGGGGTCGGCAACAGCAACTAATAAAGTTCCGTCGGCTTCTTTTCGCAAGGGGATGTATAAAAAAGAATTCAGGTGTTGGATATCGCATTGATGAATAAATACATCATCCATTTCTTCTTTGCGAACATCGATCAGTGGATAATTTTCTTTCTCTAAAAAAGTTACATAACTTTTTCGGGTAAGAAAACCAAAGTTCAATGCAGCTTTAATAGGTGCATAACTATACATTTCGGCAATAGCTTCAACTTCATCTAATTTTTCGTTCGAAAAAAAATCAGATTCTGCCATCTTATGTAATCCGCACCGCGTCATAGTCTTATTGTTTTATGCTGTAACTCATATTTCCAGTTTAACCAAAATTCTGTTTCAATTATTACACTATTTCCTGCGATTTACGAACCCTGTTTCTTACCAATAAGAAAGCAATCAATACCAATCCCAATAAAATAAATAACAATAAATATTTATAGTTTTCCCAGAAGATGGCTAATTTATTTTTTTCTCCGCGATAAGAAACCGAGTTGGAATCTTCGGGCATTTTAAAGAAATATTTACTGATACCATTACTGTTGGCAATTAATACATTGCTTTCGATTTCTGTTAACTGCGTACTTAAATTTTTAATTACACTTTCAAATGCATCTTTACGACTGCTGTCGCCAAGCGATGTAACCAATAAAACGGTATTTCCTTTTTCTCTGAAGATCTGCGCCATACCGCTATTCGAAAAATCGTTTATTGAATAGGTCAACACGTTTTTACTGTCTTTATATAATTGAAAGTCTCTGTCGTACTGAACTGGCAGGTTTGAAAAGCTTTTTACAAACGGATCGTTCTTTTGCAACAAAGCAATCAGATTAAATCCGCGTAAATCGTCCAATGTAGTTTTGTCGGCAGCAACCAATTGCGGAATAATTAATTTATTGTAATCGCTTTTGATTGGTGAGTTTAACTGATATAAAATCTCACCAACCGATGAAACGATATTGGAACCAAACAAAGATGGTGATACAATTATTTTAGAAGGAACTTTCCTAAACTCGGCAGGGAAATTAAAGAAGCTGTAAAACTTATTTTCTCTCTCTCCACTAAAAGTAAGTGTTGAACTTTTTACGTTTACAAATGCAAAGAAATTGCTGAATCCATCTTTACAAATATTGGTACCCGGATGAAACCTAAACTCAACTTCCAACGAATTGAATTTACTTAACAGGTATGGTTTTAAATCAATATCATCAATAAAATTGGTACGGTCCATTAATGATGCATTGAAAATTAAATTCTGATTGAGATAAATATTTAAGAAACCCCTGTCGTCGGGTTTCAAAACAGAAAAATAACTTTCTAAATGAAACGTAAGCCTGTTGGGGATTGCATTAAATTCGCTTAAAGAAAAATTGTATTTCTGCCTTAATCCACCAATACCTTCCATCAATACCGGTGTTCCGCCAATATCTTCCAACGTTGTAATTAATGGCGAAGGGTTATCAACCGAAACATTACTTGGCAAACCTTCGTTAATTAACATCCTGTCCGAGAATGCGCCGCTGATCCTTTTGTTGCTGGCTAATGTGTTGATAGCTTTTTTATATCCTGCAGCATCGGCACCGGTAACAACCAATACCAATTTCGACACTAACCCGGCATTAACTCTTGCCATCATTATTAAACCTTGCCCCTGAGCCAAAGAAGGAATTACTTGTTTAACAGCTACAGGTAATTTAGCAGCAACACCTGTTATGATACCGCTGGGAACTGTATCCGGGCTGTATGATCCTGTATAAATTATTTGATTTGCTGTTCCTGCACCTTGTTTTAATAAAGTATAAATAATGCCACCGCAGGTCAAATCATCAAGGTCGGCGTTTGCCGGGGTATAAACCGAATTAAATTCTTCTATCCACTCTTTGATGCTGCGTTTATAAGTAAAAACTTCATCGCTGTTTAATGCCAGATATGATGAATTTTTAACTGCAATCCAACATGCAGGATTATCAACATCCTTACAATATTCATCACCGATGCTCATCTTAGCAGAAACTTTTAACTTAACGAACCGTGCATCCGGCTGTAAATATTTTTTATTCATCGGAACAACAATTGTGAACATCGTATCAACCGGAGAAGCAATAATTCTTTGTGTGAATACAGGTTCATCTTTTAAATAAACAATCACCATCGAATTATTGGGATTCAATACCTGCGATGCACGGATATTGATTACAATCTTACTTTGGTCAACATTATCGTCCGGTTTTATTTTTAAAAAGTAGCTGAGCGATCCGGTAATACCGATAATGGATGCATCATCATATCCCATAGATTCAAATGTGCGCTGTGTTTGAGAAAACACAGTGCCAATACCACTTAGCAATGCAACCAAAAAAAGAAAAAATTTAGATTTCATGTTGTTTCAATTTATAATTGGGTACAGTTAAATTCAATTCTATAATAATTATGGGTGGTTTCATTACTGTTATAAACAAATGTTCCGCCCATAGTTTCAGTTAATTTTTTGGCAATCGAAAATCCCATTTCCGAATCGTTTTGTACCGATTCTTTTAATGATCGGTAAGGTTGTAATTTAGTGAACAGTTCATTCATCTTTGCAATTCCAATTAATTTGCCAATATTAATTACTTCAATCACACATTTATCCTGCAACCTGTTGGTATGTACCGTTAATATCGAACCTGTTTCTGCATATTTAATTGCATTTGTTAATAGTTTAAACAACACCTGACTGAGAAATAATTTATCCAAATAAACTATTATCGGCGATGCGGACAAATGCAACTGTAAATTTACCTGTCTTATTTGTGCTGCATCTGCGGTATCCAAAACTGCCTGTTCTACAAAAGGGCTGATATCAAATTGTTCTTGTGTGAACTGAACTTTGGCTTCATCTCTGTCGGCAGATGCTGCAAGTTTTTCAGATAGATAATTGAGTTTTTCGTTGCCGGTACTGATGTAATTTAGTATTTCTTTTTGCTCGTTGCTAAGGTTATCCGATTTGTTTTTCAACAGGTCTAACGACATCTGAATCGAGCCGGTAAAATTCCTGAAATCGTGCAACATAATATTGAGTGTATTGTGACGATAATCGTTCAATACTTTCAATTTTCTATTGGCATCTTCTATCACATATTTTTGATCATTAATTTTTTCATTCTGCTCCAGCATCCGGTTATTGGCCTCATCAATTAAAATATTTTTTGCAATCTCCCTTTTTAAAATTGAATGACGGTTGAAAGCGATCAAGCAAGAGAAAGCCGATACCACAAAATAAACACCACCGCCACGCGAAATCAGCAGGTGGTATTTGTCGAAGCTTTCATGAAACGAGAACATGATAATGATAATCGCATAGCTGAACAAACACAATAATATTGAATAAACAGGCGGCCAGAAAATGGCAGTGTTTATCAACAAAACAATTACTGAAAGGATCAGAAAATACGGCAACACAAAATTTACAGGGATCGTTCCGCAAAAAATAGAGTGCATCAAAATATTAACAGCAATGAACCATGTAACCGTAAATAAATATTTTGCTTCTTTTTTACTGCCTGAAATATAAATAACATAAGAGATTACGGTAACTATTAACCGCACCAGCATTAAATCAACCCAGGCAAATTTCACAAACAAAAAATCCAATAACCAAAATAGCGGAAGCGAAAAAAGAACTGTCCACATTACCACATTAGCATAATAAACACCTTTTTTATTAAGTTCGTTTGCAAACTCTTGTTTATTTATATTTACATAAGAAAACTTAAAATTGTTAGACATATTGTGAATTATGCAGTCTTTAAAACCAATTCTTTATTCTGTGAAAATATACATTAAAGTAATAAGAGTTTTTTTATGGATAAATTTCTTCCTCTGGGTTTCAGTATCCACATTAAGTGCAAAACTTCAGCAAGATGATTTGGGCGATATTAAAAAAAAGTTAGGGATCGGTATCAATATTTCCCTATTCGAACACTATTGGACATCTCCTCAGGTTCTGCTGAAAGAAGATATCTCCCAAAAAATAAAAAATATTTCCAACGCAGGTTTTAAAACCGTTCGTTTGCCAATTGCTTTCGACTCTTTTACAGAGTCAAATTCGTTCAACCTTCAACCACAAATTATAGATAAAATAAAGGATATCTATGTTCAATGTACTGCTCAAAATTTAAACCTTATCCTTACCTATCATTACGGGAAACTCAACGACAGCAATATTTATAGCCAAATAGAACGGATTTCATGGATATGGAAACAGGTACAGCGGCGATTTACGGGACAAGGTTATTCGACACTTTTTTTCGAGTTGTACAACGAACCTGTGATGAACGGCAATCTGTGGAAAACCACCATTACCGAAATAATTCAGAATTTGAGGTATGAAGATCCGAACCGGATTTATATTGTTGGTGCCACAAATTATAACAGCCTGGACGATTTAATGGCGATGGGAAAATTGCCCGACAATAAAATCTTATACACCTTTCATTTTTACGAACCTTTTATTTTTACACATCAGGGTGCCGACTGGACAGATAATAAAACCTACGTTCAAGATCTCCCCTATCCGTACCGGAGAAATAAAATGCCTAATCCGTATGCTGCTAACGCCCCCAAAAGAAGCAGCTCGGCTTATGAAGATCTAACTCAATACCCCTTCATAGCAACAAACGAATTTATTGCCTATCGGCTTAAAACCATTGCTTCATTTTGTTCGAAAAATAATATGCCGCTTATTTGTACCGAAACTGGTGTTATAAAACTGGCTGATGATAAATCGAGAAAAAGATATTTGGAAGATGTTATTTTTGATATGCATGATCTCAGGATCCCGACAGTTTTATGGGATTATGACGATAAATTTTCGATCAAAAAAAATGAAACCGAAATAGAAAAGTATTTACACAAGTGGTTGATGAGATTTAGAAATTAATGTGCATCTTTATATTATTACTATTTTCAATCTGCTTTCTATGGATACAATTCTTTCTTTAAATAATATCAGCAAACATTATGGTACCGTTAATGCATTGAACAATGTTTCATTCGAAGTACCCGAAGGCTCTGTGTTTGGAATACTCGGACCAAACGGCAGCGGCAAAACAACCATGCTCAGTATCGTGCTCGATATTTTGAAACCCAATGCCGGCAGCTTTTCGTGGTTTGGCGAATACGACGGATCGCCGGATAGCAGAAAAAAAATTGGTTCACTTTTAGAAACACCTAATTTTTATCATTATTTATCGGCTGTCGATAATTTGAATATCACGCAAGCCATCAGCGGAAGAGGAACAAAAAAAGATATCGATGAAGTACTCGAAATTGTAAATCTTACGCAACGTAAAAAAAGCAAGTTCAGTACCTACAGTTTGGGAATGAAACAACGCCTTGCCATTGCGGCTGCATTGTTGGGCACTCCAAAAGTTTTGGTGTTGGATGAACCCGCAAATGGCCTGGATCCTGAAGGAATTGCAGAAATAAGAAAATTGATAAAACAATTAGCCGAACGTGGCGTAACAATTATTATGGCAAGTCATTTATTGGACGAAGTAGAAAAAGTTTGTACGCATGTTGCTATCTTAAAAAAAGGAACATTGTTAACCGCCGGTGATGTTGATGAAGTTTTGGTGAATGAAGATATTATTGAGATCGCATCATCAAACTTAGAAACACTGCAAGCAGTTTTTCAAAATTTTAATGGTGTAACCAATTTAAAATTAGATGGAAAAACCGTGCATCTTTTCTTTCCCGCAGGAACGGCTAATCTCGAAGAAGTGAATCGGTTTTGTTTTCAACAGGGCATTACTTTAAATCATTTGACCATCAAACGTAAAAGTTTAGAAACTAAATTTTTCGAATTGACCAATAATTAAAAAAGCAAAAAAACAATTCGTGTAATTCGCAAAAATTGGTGTAATAAAAATAATAAACATGCAATCACTCATAAAAATAGAATGGCTTAAAATAAAGAAGTATCCTGCGTTTTGGTGGATGCTGATAATTGTTGCTTTAACTTATCCCGGCATCAATTATATGTTTCATAATATTTATGAGCAGATCATCGGCCGGAAAGATATGGCAGGCAATGTTGCCAAATTTTTATTGGGAAACCCATTTTCATTTCCCGATGCCTGGCATTCGGTTGCTTACTTTTCTTCGTTCTTCGTCATCGTTCCTGCATTATTAATTATTATGCTGGTAAGCAATGAATATACTTATAAAACACATCGCCAAAATATTATCGATGGCTGGAGCCGCAGCCAATTCATCAATGCAAAAATGATCGATGTTTTTATCATCAGTTTTATTGTTACACTTTCGTTTACCATTGTTGCAGCGATATTTGGATTTTATTTTTCCGATGCTGTTCGTGTAACACGCTGGGCCGAAGAATTGCAATACATCCCATTATTTTTTCTGCAAACATTCGCGCAATTAAGCTGGGCATTTTTATTGGCATTTTTAATTAAACGTGCTTTCATTGCATTAGGAATTTTTGTTTTCTATTCTCTGATCATCGAAAATATTATTAAAGGTTATTTCAAATTTAGAGAATGGGGTGTTCGCGAATTTTTTCCTTTCGAAATTTCCAATCGCCTTTTACCCATGCCTAATTTTTTAGGAAAAATAGATGCTGCTTCAAACGAAGCGTATAAAAAAACTTTGGTAGATATAAATTGGCATATACTTTATACATTGATTTTAACTTCAGCCATCTGGTGGTTATGTTATGCCATCAATAAAAAAAGAGATTTGTAATTTTTTTGTTTGACCGGGCTTTTGTATTTCATGGTATCGCCTGTTGTGTCACTCACTTCAACGTTCTGAGCTATGAGCAGCTAGCCAAGAGCTTTGAGTAAGATTCTTTGTAAAAAAAAATCCGTGCAACTCCGTGCTTCCGTGGCAATAAAATAAATTCTGCGCAGCAGAATCAAATCCGTTTCAAATCCGTCCCTTCTGTGTCATCAGTGTTCCCATTCTATTTGCGGTTAATTAAATTTTTCAACGCAGCATCAATGGTTGGATATAAAAAATAAAAGCCTGTAGATTTTATTTTATCATTATTCACTCTTGCACTCTTTAATAATTCAATACTCATTTCACCCAAAATTATTTTTAATAAAAATGCCGGAATAAAAACAGGAATAAAAAATTGCCCACGCATTTTTTTACCCAACGATATCATTAATTCTTTGTTCGTCAAAGGATGCGTTGCCACTGCATTGTAAACACCATTCATTTCTTCATGTTCAATAGCATGAATAAACATGCGGCACAGATCATCAATATGGATCCAGCTTACCACTTGTTTACCATTGCCGAAAACCGTTGCCACACCGGTTTTCAAAGGTTTTTTAAATTCAACAAAAGCACCACCTGTATTACTCAACACAATTCCTGTGCGTAATTTTACCAATCGTTTATTTAATGCAACAGGTTCAATACTTTCTTCCCATACTTTACAAGTTGCACCCAAAAATTCTGTATCGGCTTTTGCATCTTCCTTAAAACCGTGTTGCAAACTTTCTTCTGTATCGGCACCATACCAACCAATTGCCGACATACTAATAACAGCTTTTACATGATTTGGAATTTCTTTTAATGCTTTTACAATTAAGGCGCTGCTTTGTGTGCGACTGTCAACAATTTCTTTTTTTCTTTTTGCAGTCCATCTTTTTTCTGCAACACTTGCTCCGGCTAAATGAATAATATGATCTGCTTTTGCAATGGCATTGGCATCAATGGTTTGATTATCGACATCCCATTTTGCAAACGAAATTCCTGACTCTTGACTCTCGACTCCCAACTTCCGACTCATCACAATTACCTCATAACCCTTGTCCAGCAACATTTTTGTAAGATGTTTGCCAATCATTCCTGTACCTCCGGTTATTAAAACTGTTGACATGAAAATTTATTTATGCAAAGTTGAGAAATGATTTTTTGTGACAGCAATAAAATTATTTAGAAAAGGCAACAGCAATCTTTGCTCCCAATATTGCATTATTTTTTATTAACGCAATATTGGCCTCCAAACTTTCGCCATGGGTATGTTGTGCAATCCAGCTTAATAAAAACGGTGTTACTTCTTTGCCTTTTATTTTTTTATCTGTTGCCGCCTGCAATGCAGTGTCAATATGTATTTTCATTTCATTTGCCTCTATCTCCTGATCTTTCGGAACAGGATTAGCAATTAAGACCGATCCCTGCAAACCCAATGCCCACTTAGTTTGCAGCATATCGGCAATTTCTTTTGCGGAATCTAAACGAAGCGGGGAACCTAATCCGCTGTTACGCGAATAAAAACTGGGGAATTCATTTTGCCCGAATGTAACAACAGGAATTCCTTTTGTTTCTAAATATTCTAACGTGAGTTCAATATCTAAAATTGATTTTACACCGGCAGAAATAACTGCAACAGAAGTATTTTCCATTTCGGTTAAGTCGGCAGAGATGTCCATACTTTTTTCTGCACCGCGATGCACACCGCCAATGCCACCGGTAACAAAAATTTTTATTCCTGCCATCGATGCAATGCGCATGGTCGCAGCAACAGTTGTTGCACCAAATAATTTTTTAGAAATTACAAAAGGCATATCGCGTAAACTAACTTTCCACACGTCTTCTGCTTTGCCAAAAAATTCTATTTGTTCTTTTGATAAACCAACAAAACATTTTCCATCCATGATGGCGATAGTTGCAGGAATAGCTCCATTATCTCTTACAGTTTGTTCAACAGCCAATGCGGTTTCTACATTTTTTGGATATGGCATGCCGTGAGAGATAATCGTAGATTCCAATGCCACAACGGGTTTTCCTTGTTGCAATGCTGCTGCAACTTCGGGATGTATTTGAAGAAATTTATTTTGCATGAGTTATTTTTTATTGCCACTGAAACACGGAGTAGCACGGAAATTTATTTTTTGAAACGAATTTTACTCGAAGCTCTTGGCTCGCTGCTCACAGCTCAAAAAGTACAAGTGTGCGACGCAACAGGCGATGCCATGAAATACAAAAGTTCGTGAACAAAAATTAATTTTCTAATCATAATATTTAGAAACAGATTCCAATAATTTTTCCTGATTCAAATGTGTTGCAATAGCACCATCGACCTGCAAAATTTCGGCTGATAAAGTATGAGCAACTTTTAAACTTTCTTCATCACTCATGCCTAAATATTTTGCCAAAATAAAACCTGATAAAGAACCATCACCGGCGCCGGTGCAATCTTTTACAAAAGGAATGGCCGGTGCATGCAAGGTGATTGTTTTTTCGTTGGTAAATAAAACCGAACCTTCGGCACCCTGATGCAACCAAACTTTTTCAACGCCACGATCTAATAATTCCTGCGCCTGAATTTGCATGATAGAATTGGTCCCATTGCACAAAGCAGGTAACTCATCTTCGTTTGGCGTTACCATGAACACACCTTTAAAATGCAGAGATGATAATTTTTGTGCCGGCGGAACAGAAACAGGTTCGATGATAAATGGAATATTATTTTTATGCGAAAAGTTCGATAACCATGCGATTGCTTCGGGGCTAATGTTGGCATCGGCAACAATATGCGATGCAGTTAATAACAGATCGGTGTTATTTTCCAAATGTTCGGGTGTTATCAAATGCAGTGCTGCATTGGTTATGAGCGCAGTGAACAAAGACCCATCGGCATCTAAAATACCGGTATATCGTCCGGTTAATGAATGATTGGTGATAGACGCATCTAATTTTATTCCGGTGTAACCGCAGATGGCTTTTAACCAATCGCCTTCGCCATCGTTTCCAAAAACACTGATCAATTGAACAGGCACATTTAATAATGCTAATTGATGTGCAATGTTTCGGCTAACACCGCCGGCGCTGCGATGAACTGTTGCATCGTTGGTTGTGGCCAATAACATTGACTTTGACGCACTGTATAATTCATCAACCAATGCGGCTCCGATACAGATAACTGGTTTTGACATGGGAACAAAAGTAAATCAGCAATTCTAAAAATTTAAAAATAAAAAAATCCCCCCGACTTTCGCCGAAGGGATATTCACAACTAAAAACAATTGAAAAGATTAATCAGGTTTCTTGCCATCTAAAAAAGTATTGATGGTAGAAATATGCGTGTTATTATTTTCGTCTTTATTCACCGTGTACTTGCTGTAAAAATTTTCTACAGAAGTCAGTGTGTTACCAAATAATTCCATGTTGCGGCGAATGTAAGCAGGAACACTATCGAACTCATTATTGGGATCGGAAGTGTTCATATTAAAAGAAAGGTTGCGCAATTTTTGAATACGTTCGGCAGCCCTTTTTCTTTGTTCTTCGGCTTCATCCAGCTCAACATCCTGCATAGAAATTACCGGCTGAGGTTGTTCTTCTTTTTCAGTAACCTCAAATTTTATTTCTTCAACAACTTCTTCTTTCACTTCAAAATGCAATTCTAACTGTGGTTCTGCTTCAACAGGCTGTTTTGGTTCAACAGGTTGCTCCTGCTGCATTTCAGGCTCTTCATAAATTTTTGAAGGCTTAGATAAAAAGCTGTGCGATGCAACCGTTGTAACCGATTTTTCAGTCAATTTAAAATCATTCAAATTTTCTTCTGCAATTACTTTCGGAATATTAACTTCTGTTTCCTGTACCGGTACCGGTACTATTGTTTCTTCGGTTATTTCGGTACTTAATTCGAAGTGCAAAATTTCGTTGCCCTTTTCATCCAATATTTCTTCTTCCTGAAAATCGAAATCTAAAGAAGATGAACTGAAAATTTTAAGCGGCTCTTCATCAGCTGCTATTTCATTTAATAATGGCGCAAAAGAATAATCGTCTTCAACTACTTGTTCCTTTTCCTGAACAGCAACTGGCACAGGCGCTTCGGTTAATTTTTCTTCTTCACCTTCAACACCAAGTGTCATTACAATTTTTTCGAGCTTAGGCTCAGGCTTTTTTACTTCAACAGGTTTTGCAAACGGATCTTTTGCATCAAATCCTGTTGCAATCAATGTGATACCGATTTTTTTATCGAGCGAATTATCATAGCCCATACCAACAATCACATCGGTATTTTCCCCGGCCTGCATGCGTAAATAATTATTAATTACTTCCACTTCATCCATCGTGCATTCGTCATCACCTTCGGCACTGTTGATGTTTATTAAGATCCACTTCGCACCTTTAATATCGTTATCATTTAATAATGGTGAAGTCAACGCTTCTTCAATTGCACGAATGGCGCGGTTTTCACCATCAACTTCGGCTTTACCCAAAATGGCAACGCCACCATTTTTCATTACGGTACATACATCAGCAAAGTCAACAATAATATGTCCGCGGCTATTAATAATGTCTGTGATACATTTTGCAGCAGTTGCCAAAACATTATCGGCTTTGCTGAAAGCTTCTTTCATTTTTAAATTGCCATATTGCATGCGCAATTTATCGTTACTGATAACAAGCAATGTATCAACATAAGGTTTTAATTGTCTGATACCTTCTTCGGCCTGTTGCATTCTGCGAGGGCCTTCAAAACCAAAAGGTGTTGTAACAATACCAACAGTTAAGATGCCTAATTCTTTGCAAACCTGCGCTACTATTGGCGCTCCGCCGGTTCCAGTACCACCGCCCATTCCTGCAGTAATGAATGCCATCTTGGTATTTACTTCAAGGATACTTTTTATTTCTTGCAATGATTCTTCAGTTGCAGCTTTTCCAACTTCGGGATTGGCACCAGCACCGAGTCCTTGTGTTAAATGCGGACCTAACTGAATTTTGTTGAGGACTTTACTTTGCTCAATTGCTTTTGCATCGGTATTGCAGATGATGAAATCAACACCTTCAATACTTTGAGCATGCATAAAATTTACGGCATTGCTGCCACCACCACCAACACCAAGTACCTTGATGATTGATGATTTCTGCTTCGGTAAATCGAAGTGAATCATAGTTTACGGTTTAACGGTTAGTAAGTAATGAACCGGTTTTCTATCGGTATCGGATTTTAATTTAATGTTGGATTTTAAATATTAAATGATGGATTAAAAGCTCATTCAACATTTATCATCAAACATTTATCATTTTATCACCTGATCTTCTTCCTCTTTAAACAAGTCGATCAAATTATTTTTAAACTTGTCCCAGAATTTTCCTTTTCTCTCTTTCACATCAACAACTTTTTCTTCTGTTTCAACTTTTGTTTCAGCTTTGTCAACAGTTAATTTTCTCGGTACTTCTACTTTCTTAAATCTTTCAGCAAAATCTTTATACTTGTGTTCGTAATCGCTGTATCCTTTTAATATCAATCCCAAACAAGTTGAATACATCGGTTTCTTTAATTCTTCAATATGATTTGGTGCCAGATGTTCGTTTGGCAAACCAATTCTTGCATTCAAATGTGTGATGTATTCTGTTAACTGAATTAAATGTTTCAGCTGAGAACCGCCACCGGTAAGGATTATACCACCATTCAATGCTTTATTATCTAAACCAATTTGTTTCAAATGATAATCAACAAAATCCAGTATCTCCGTCATTCTTGCCTGAATGATTTGTGCTAAATTTTTAACGCTGATCTCTTTTGCAGGCATTCCTTTCAATCCCGGAATGGTGATGTATGCATTTGCTTTTGCTTCCTCGGCCAAAGCACTTCCAAACTGAACCTTCATTGCTTCGGCCTGACTTTTTAATACTCCCAAACCCATCCTGATATCGTTAGTAATGTTTTCGCCACCGAAAGGAATTACTGCTGTGTGTTTTAAAATACCTTCATAAAAAACTGCCAGATCACTTGTGCCGCCACCAATATCTAAAATTGCAACACCTGCTTCCATATCAATATCACTCATCACTGCGCTGGCACTTGCCAATGGTTGCAATACCAAATCTTTAGTTTTTAATCCGCTCTTTTCAACTGCACGGTTTATATTTCTGATCGCATTTCTGTCGCCAGTGATGATATGAAAATTTGCTCCCACTTTCACACCATTAAAACCAATTGGTTCTTTAATGTTCTGAATATTATCAACATGAAAATCCTGCGGTATCACATCAATGATCTGATCGCCTGCTGGAATAAAAGTTTTTCTTTGATTCTCTACCAACTGATCAATTTCCCAAGCCTGAATTTCATTGTCGGGTTCCTGACGCACCATATCCCCACGGGTTTGTAAACTCTTGATATGATGACCCGCAATACCAACATACACTTCATTTATTTCCAGATCGGGATTACTATCGTAACAATTTTGCAATGCCGCCTGAATGGCTTTAATTGTTTGATCAATATTCAACACTTGTCCATGTTGCACACCATTGCTGTTAGCACGACCAAATCCCAATATCTCTAATTTGCCATGCTCGTTTTTTCTACCGGCAATAGCAGCGATCTTGGTAGTACCAATATCTAATCCAACAATTATAGGCGCTTCATTTAAACTCATAAAAATCTTTTTGTGTTATTCCAGGATACTGTTTTTTATTTTTTTTCAATCTTTAAATCTTTATTCACCACCTGTTGCGTCGCACACTTGTACGTTCTGTTTGCTACTGATCTTTTGTCATTACCGCCTTGGGCTTTGCTTTATTTGCCGCAACCTTTTTCGGCCGAACTGCCCCATGACTAACAGATAACGATTTATTGTTCACTTTATTTTGTTTATTAGCAATAACATTTTTATTTACCGGATTTTCGGTCTTATTGGGTTTTAAGGGTGCAACATTTATCGGCAACTTTGGTGCTACCTGTACACTATCCTTTCCAACGCTTGCCATAAGTTGTTTAGCTTTTACCGAATCTGTCAAAGTCTTACCCACACCGCGTTTTACGGCCACCACCTGATCATCAAACTGCACATCGATCTTCTCGTATTTATTCATGCCGTTCTGTAACCACGCCTGTTTATAGAAACTGTACAAGCGGCCAAACTTATTTTCCAGATCATCGGCATTGCCTAATTCAATTACCTGATCGCCGATGGTTGGTATCATTTCAAAACCGGCATTCGGTAAAATGGCGATCTGCGAAACCTGCGCCATCCAAAAACTATCGGCCACAATAAATTTTCCAAGCTTCACCACATTGCAGAGCATTTCGCTATCCGGTTCCGACAAAATTTCTTTATTGCTCGGAAAGTTTGTAAACACCGGAACCCTGGCACTCAACTTATCACTCAATGGCAAACGAACATCTGAACTGTCAACATAAAAAGAACTTCCATCCGCACTAAAAACCCTTGCCACAGGTTGGCGTTCTTCTATATTTATATGCAACAACTGATTATTATCAAAGAACATTTCGGCATTATTCACCCACATATTTTTTTTCAAGGCAGCTTCTAATGCTTTTAAATTGATGGCAGATAAATCTTTTCCGATAATATTTCCATTGCTGTTAATCAAATCCATCACATCCTTTTCATCAATAAAAACATCTTTCTCTGCACCGGTAATTTCAATCTTCACATCATCACATTTTCTGTGATTCTTTTTTTGAATCGCCGCACCAAAAAGAACAATCGTTCCGACTCCAATCAAGAGCCAAACAGTTTGTGTTATTCTTTTTTTCCAATTAATATTCTTCATTTTAATTACTCAATATTTCTTTCACCGGTAAAACCAACGCATCAATATCTCCGGCACCTGCCATTATTAATAATTTTGGTTTGTTTTCTTTTACCCAATCTTTCAATTGTTCTTTTGTCACTACTTTTTTATCAGCCGATTTCATTTTGTTTACAATCAATTCGCTTGTTACACCTTCCATCGGCAATTCCCTTGCAGGATAAATGGGCAACAGAATTGTTTCATCTGCCATGTCTAAACTTTTTGCAAATTCATCAGCCAGGTCTTTTGTTCTACTGAATAAATGCGGTTGAAAAACAACGGTCATTTTTTCATTTGCAAACAAACTTTTTACGCCGGTTATCAATGCTTTCAATTCTTCGGGATGATGGGCGTAATCATCAATTAAAATATGTTCATCATTCTTCAACACATATTCAAACCTTCTTTTTACTCCTTTAAAATTTTCTACAGCCGCTTTTATTTTTTCATCATCAATTTTCAAATACTTCGCAACAGTTATGGCAGCAATTGCATTTTCGATATTGTGCAAGCCACCCATGTGCAATAAAATGTTTTTCAAAGACCAATCTTTAGCAACCACATCAAACACATACGATCCTTGCTGCACCTGCATATTAGCCACATGAACATCTGCACGGGCATCATCATAGCTATAAGTAAAATGGTTGTCAGCTTTTAATTCTTCATTTCTTTTCAACCCATATTTACTTACCAAACATCCGCCGGGTTTTATTTTTTGAGAAAACTGAATAAACGCGTTTTCTACTTCTTCAGCTGTTCCATAAATATCTAAGTGATCTGCATCCATTGCAGTGATCACAGCAACATCTGGAACCAATTTCAAAAAACTTCTGTCGTACTCATCTGCTTCAACAACAACAACATTTTTTTCGTTGCTCCAAAAATTAGTGTTGTAGTTAGCAGCAATACCCCCCAAAAAAGCATTGCACCCAAAACCGGTATCACGCAAAATATGTGCGATCATTGTGGTAATGGTTGTTTTACCATGCGTGCCTGCAACACAAACATTAAAAGAACTTTCAGTTATCCATTGCAGCACATCGCTTCGCTTTACTACTTTATAATTATGCTGCTGATAATAAACTAACTCTGCATGTTGTTTTGGTATGGCCGGTGTGTACACAACAGCATCAACATCTTTCGGAATCAGATCAACACGTTCTTCGTAATGAATATTGATGCCAATGTTTTCCAAATCTTTTGTCAACACGGTTTGTGTTTTATCATAGCCACTTACATCAACACCTCTCGAAACAAAATACCTTGCCAACGCACTCATGCCAATACCGCCGATACCGATGAAATAAATTTTTCGTATGTTATTTAATTCGCTCACTTAATATTTTTCAAAATTTCTTTTGCTATAATTTCATCGGCATTCTTTACTGCCAACAATTTTATATTTTGTTTTAACTGTTGTTGTTTTGCTTCATCAAATAATAAAGCGGTTGCTACAGAAAATAATTTTTCTTTCGCCTCACTATCTTTTACTATCAACGCTGCATTTTTATCAACCAGGTTTTTTGCATTGCTTGTTTGATGATCTTCGGCTGCAAAAGGAAAAGGAACAAACACCACAGCTTTATCAGATACACATAATTCTGTTACCGACATGGCGCCAGACCTTGATATCACAGCATCGGCAGCGGCATAAGCCATTTCCATTTCTTTAATAAACTCGCTTGCAAAAACATTTTTAAATTCTTTTGCTTTATCGAGATATGCTGCTGAATTATTTTTTCCAACCTGCCAGATCAATTGCACATTTAATTTTTCAATCTCTGATAAATGTGAAGCGATAACATCGTTGATACTTTTTGCACCCAAACTTCCGCCAACAACAAACAATGTTTTTTTATGTTCATCCAAACCAAAAAAATTAATTGCCGAACTTCTTGAAATATTTGAATCAGCAATTGATTTTCTTACCGGATTTCCTGATACAATAATTTTTTCTTTTGGAAAAAATTTCTTCATTCCATCAGTCGCTACAAAGACCATGGTTGCATTTTTGGCCAACATGATATTTGATTTTCCCGCGAATGAATTGCTTTCGTGAATGAATGTTTTTATGTTTTTTGTTTGCGCATATTTTAAAACCGGGAAACTCGAATAACCTCCAACACCAATCACAGCAACAGGTTTGAAAGATTTAATTATTTCCCGAACCTGAAAAAAGCTTTTGATGAGTTTAAACGGCAATCCAATATTTTTTATCAAAGAACTTCTGTTGAAACCTGCAATATCTATTCCCACAATTTTATATCCTGCCTGCGGAACTTTTTCCATTTCCATTTTTCCTTTTGCACCAACAAATAATATTTCGATGTTGGGTTGCAAATTTTTTATTGCATTGGCAATGGCAATGGCAGGAAAAATATGTCCGCCTGTTCCGCCCCCCGCTATAATTATTTTTTTGCTCATTGCTCAATATTGTTATAAACGTTGAAGAGTGCGACGCAACTGGTGTTACATAGCAGCACTAACGTTTGGTACATTATTATTTTCTGCACCTGCATTATTTACAACCGCAGGTTGAATATCTTTTCCTTCCATTTGCTCTACATTTCTTGCAACACTTAAAATAATTCCAATGGCACCGCAAGTAAATAAAAACGAACTGCCACCCATACTTACCAACGGCAATGTTACCCCGGTTACGGGAACAAGATTTACATTAACCGCCATGTTTGCGATGGCTTGTATAACCAACGTGAAACTCAATCCCAGCGCAAGAAAAGCGCCAAAGGCATAGGGGCATCTTTTAAAGATCCGGATGCATCGGAATAAAAAAACCAAATAAATAAAAATAACAATTGCCCCACCCAGCAAACCATATTCTTCGATGATGATGGAATAAATAAAATCGTTGTAAGCCTGCGGCAAATAATTTCGTTGGCGACTGTTGCCCGGACCTAATCCCACAAACATGCCTCCATTGGCAATGGCAATTTTTGCCTGTTGCACCTGATAAGGTACTTCGGCATCTTTTGCATATCTAAAATCCTGCACACGTTTTACCCATGTACCAAAACGACCGAATGATTTTATTTTTTCGGAAGTGGCAGAACTTTTAGTTGCATCTTTTGTCTTTGCATCGTAAGTAAGCATGGCAACCGATACAATGATTCCGATGGGGATCATTGCAATCAATATCAGCAATAAAATATGTTTGATACTTATTCTTCCGATGAACATCAGCAACAAAGAAGTTGCACCGGTTAATAATGCGTTCGACAAATTAGCCGGCATAATTAAAGCACAGATCAACACCACCGGGATCAATGCAGGCACAAAACCTTTTTTAAAATCTTTTATCACTTCCTGTTTCTTACTCAATATTCTTGAGAGATACATGAATAAAGCAAGCTTGGCAAAATCGCTGGTTTGAAAAGTCATGTTGATGATAGGAAGCTTAATCCACCTGCTTCCTTCATTGATTTTCGCACCAAAAAATAAAGTATAAATCAATAACGGGATGGAAACTAAAAATAAAATAGTTGCCACACGGGAGAAGATGGTATAATTGATACGGTGTAAAAAATAAATGACCATCATGCCCACCATCATAAACGCCAATTGTTTGAACAGATACACTTCGCTGTTGCCCCTGTTCATTTTATATGCCAGTGAACCTGTTGCACTGTACACCACCAATACCGAAATAATTGCAAGCAATATCACAATACCCCAGATATATTTATCGCCCTTGGTGCGTTGCATCAATTGCGTTCTCATACCTTCTACTGAAGGTATCTGAGAAAATAATTTATCTGTGGTTTCTAACATTTGTTTTAATTATTTATAAAAAAGATGAAACAATTTTTCAATTATAATTCTCTTACCGCATCTTTAAATTGTCTGCCTCTGTCTTCATAATTTTTAAACAAATCGAAACTTGCACATGCCGGACTTAATAAAACCACATCACCTTTTGTTGCCAGTTTAAAACTTGCATTCACTGCTTGTTTAGCACTACTGGTTTCAACAATTGTTGGGACAATATCTTTAAAGGCAGCAATTATTTTTTTGTTGTCGACACCCATGCAAACAATGGCTTTCACTTTATCTTTTACGAGTTCAGCGATCAGGGAATAATCATTCCCTTTATCGGTACCGCCTAAGACCAAAACAGTTGGTTTGTTCATGCTTTCCAATGCAAACCATGTGCTGTTTACATTTGTTGCTTTACTGTCGTTGATAAATTCTACACCGCGTACCGATGCAATGAATTCCATCCTGTGTTCGAGGCTCTGAAAATCTTTCACAGCTTCGCGGATCTTTTCTTTGCGGATACCGATGGTGGTTGCTGCAATGCAGGCTGCCATTGTGTTGTAGTTGTTGTGCTTGCCTTTCAAAGCAAAATCATAAATGCTCATGCTTACTCTTTCTTCCTGGATACGGAGCATCATCTGATCGCCTTTGATGTAGCCGCCTTTTTTAATTTCATGTTTCATAGAGAATGGTAATGGGTTAGTATGGGTGGTTAGTAAATCAAAATTCTTTGTGACTATTTCATCATCTTCATTATAAATGAAATAATCGTTTATGGTTTGGTTATTAATAATTTTAAACTTGCTGTTGATATAGTTTTGAAAATTGTATTCATATCTGTCGAGATGATCTTCAGTTATGTTTAACAACATCGCAACATCAGCACGGAAATTTTTTATATCATCTAATTGAAAAGAACTAATCTCGGCCACATACCAATCTTTCGGATCTTCTGCCACTTGTTTTGCAAACGAGTAACCAATATTTCCAACCAATGCACAACTCAATCCTGCTGTTTCTAAAATGTGAAATGTTAATGCAGTTGTTGTACTTTTTCCATTGCTTCCGGTGATGGCAATTATTTTACTATCGCCTTTAAACCTGTATGCCAGCTCAATTTCAGAGATCACATCAATTCCTTTTGCACGGATCATTTTCACTGTTTCATTTTTTTCAGGAATACCCGGACTCTTCATTACTTCATTTGCATTCAATATTTTTTCTATTGAATGTTTGCCTTCTTCAAATTCTATTTCATTTTCAAAGAGCTCCTTTTTATATTTTTCTTTTATTGCACCACCATCACTCACAAATACTTCGTAGCCTTTTTGTTTCCCAAGCAATGCAGCACCAACGCCACTTTCACCGCCGCCAAGTATTACTAATCTGTGGTACCCCTCCGCCCCTGAAGGGGAACTTTTAAACTCATTAATTTTATTTGCATCATTCATTTTTCAATCAAACTAATTTTGTAACCAGCTTTTGTTTTTCATGTCATCTTCGTTGCGTCGCACTCTTGTACGTTCTGTTCTTTTTTCAGCAATCTCAACTCCCCTTCAGGGGTTGGGGGTGCTATCTGATCTTCAACGTTATTATACTTGCCACCATCAATAAAATGGTGATGATCCAAAACCTCAACGCAATTTTATTTTCGTGAAACCCTTTCTTCTGATAATGATGGTGCAACGGGCTCATTAAAAAAACCCTTCTCCCTTCACCAAATTTTTTCTTCGTGTATTTAAAATAACTTACCTGAATCATCACACTTAATAATTCAACCAAAAACACACCGCAAAAAATAGGGATCAATAATTCTTTTCTAACAATAATTGCAAGCGATGCAATGATGCCACCAATTGCCAGACTTCCGGTATCGCCCATGAAAACCTGCGCCGGGTAAGTATTGTACCACAAGAAGCCGATACATGCACCAACAAATGCACCAACAAAAATGGAGAGCTCGCCAAGATTTGGTATGTACATGATATTTAAATAATCGGCAAAAATGTAGTTACCGCTTACATAAATAAATATGCCCAAACCCGCACCAATAATGGCACTAACACCTGCTGCTAATCCATCAATTCCATCGGTAAGATTTGCACCGTTGCTAACCGCAGTGATAATAAATGTTACGATCAAAATATAAATGATCCATGTATATTTTTCGGCATCAGGGCCCATCCAACTGATTAAGCGGGCATAATTGAATTCATGGTTTTTTACAAACGGAATAGTAGTAATAGGTGTTTTTACTTTTCTGAAAAAATGAGTGGTACCATTATTTGTTCGCACAACTATGTTTGAATCTTTTGCAAGTTTTTCTCCTTTCTGTAAATAAGCATGCGCATCTTTCGAAATAATTTCTCTTTCAACAGTTACTGCTTCACTGAAATAAAGTGTAACGCCGATGATGATACCCAATCCAACCTGTCCGATAATTTTCGAAATACCTGCCAATCCATCGCTATCGCTTTTTTTATAAGCATGTCCTTTTTGTTGTGCCGCTTTTCTTGCTCTTATTTTAAAATAATCATCCAGAAATCCGATAATGCCTAACCAGATAGTGCAAAGGATCATTAAACGGATATATACTTTATGCAAATTGGCAAACAGTAATGTTGGAATTAAAATACTCAACAGGATGATGATGCCACCCATTGTTGGTGTTCCTTTTTTTTGTTGCTCGCCCTGTAACCCAAGCTCACGAACAGTTTCACCAATTTGTTTTCTTTGCAAAAGAAGAATTAAACGCTTACCATAAATTGTTGCAATCAGTAACGACAAAACAATTGCCATTGCAATTCTGAAAGTCAGGAATTGAAACAATCCTGCTCCCGGAAAATTATATTGTTCTTGCAACCATGTAAAAAAATAGTATAGCATATTTTTAGATTAATGGTTCATAGGTTATGGATCATAGTTCATGGTATTTACTATGAACTATTTGCGATGACCTATGAACTACTTTTTCAATAATTCAAACATTTCTTTTAAAACTTCTTTATCATCAAAAGGATATTTCACACCATTGATATCCTGATATTTTTCATGGCCTTTACCTGCAACTAAAATGATGTCTTCGCCATTAGCCAAACTCACCGCCTCTTTAATTGCTTCTTTTCTGTCAACGATTGAAATATGTTTTCTTTTTGCCGAACTGCTTAATCCAACCTCCATATCCAACAAAATCTGGTTGGCATCTTCTGTTCTCGGATTATCACTCGTGAATATTACTTTATCGCTCAAGTCACAAGCAGTTTGTGCCATCACCGGACGTTTTGTTTTATCTCTGTCGCCACCGCATCCAACAACCGTTATGATTTGTTCGTGGCCTTTGCGTAATTTTTTTATGGTTGACAAAACATTTTCCAATGCATCAGGTGTGTGTGCATAATCAACAATTCCAATAATTAATTCTTTGCTGATGATATAATCAAATCTTCCTTCAGCCCCTGTTAATAAACTCAACGCAGTTAATACTTCTTCTTTATTTTCATTTAAACAAATCGCTGCGGCATATACTGCAAGCAGGTTGTACGCATTAAACTCACCAATTAATCTGAAATGCACTTCTGTATCATTCACCAGCATTTGCAAACCTGTTAATGCATTGTCTAGAATTTTCCCTTTGAAATCTGCAACAGTTTTTAAGCTGTAGAAATATTTTTTTGCATTACAATTTTGCAACATCACTTCGCCACGTTTATCATCACGGTTTGAAATGGCAAATGCTGAAGTTGATAAATTATCGAAGAAACTTTTCTTTACTCGGATGTATTCATCAAATGTTTTGTGGTAATCCAAATGATCGTGAGTGATGTTACTGAACACAGCTCCGGCAAAATGCAAACCGGTGATGCGATGCTGATGAATGGCGTGACTGCTGCATTCCATAAACACATGAGTACAATTTTCATCAACCATTTGTTTTAATAAGGCATTCAGATTAATTGCATCGGGTGTTGTGTGTGTTGATGGAATGATATTATCGGCAATTTGATTTTGCACGGTGCTTATCAATCCGCATTTGTATCCCAATTTTGTAAATAGCTTAAAGAGAACAGTTGCAATAGTTGTTTTACCGTTTGTTCCGGTAACACCAACCAATTTTATTTTTGTTGATGGTTCATTATAAAAATTATGAGCAATAAATGCAACAGCTTCATGCGTATTATTTACCTGAACATAAGTAATACCTACAACAAATTCGGCAGGCATTGTTTCGCACAAAACAGTTCTTGCACCCGATGCTATTGCTTTATTAATAAACTGATGGCCATCTGTTTTTTCGCCGCGAATGGCAACAAACAAAGTTCCTTCACTCACATTACGTGAATCTATCTGCACATCTTTCACATCAACATTAGTACTGCCCTGTACTTGCTTAAGATGCACTTTGTATAATATGTCCTGTAACTTTTTCAAAATATCAATTCAATAAAATATTTATGATTTGTCCTTTTGCAATTGGCGTTCCTGCAACAATCGATTGATCTTCTACTTTACCTTTCCCTTTTACAATTAATTTCAATCCGATATTTTCGCACAGGTACACAGCATCTTTCAAACCCATTCCTTTTAACAATGGCATTGTGTTGGTATTTATTTTTCTGTTATTTAAATAAATGCTGCCCCTGTTACTATTTATATTAACCCAAACGCTGGTAAGAGAAGTTGAATCGTTGTAATGCAGTTGCACTGTTTTCATTAAAAACTTCAAGTCATCTTTCGATCCAACATAATTAAAACTGCTGCTGTCTTTTCTATTCACAGAATAATTGGTGTAATTATTTTGATGCACATAAGTCAGATACAATCTATCGGCGATCTCTTTAAACACAGGTCCTGCAACGCTTGCGCCATAATGATTTAATGCATGTGGCTTATTTTTTATAACAACTAAAATGGTGTATTGCGGATCATCGGCAGGGAAATATCCGGCAAATGATGATTGAAAGATTTCATCGGCATATCCTTTATTATCATTGGCCACTAAAGCTGTTCCTGTTTTACCCGCTACTTTGTAAGTAGAATTTTTAAAAATTTCTTTCGCCGTTCCTTCGGTACAAACACCTTCCAAACATTCTTTTAATTGTTGCAATGTTTGATCACTGCAAATTTTTTCATCAATTATTTTAGGTTCAATCTCTTTAATCATTTCGCCTTCTTCTTTTATAGAGCTCACCAAATAAGGCCGCATCATTTTCCCGTTATTGGCAACAGCATTGTACAATGTGATTGTTTGTAATGGCGTGATGGCAATATTGTAACCAAATGCCATCCAAGGCAATGTTGTAGAGCTCCAATATTTTGTTCCGGGTTTATAGATCACTGCATTTCTTTCGCCTTTTAAATCAATACCTGTCAAAGTATCTAAGTGTATGCGATGCAAATCACGAATAAATTGATTGGGGTTATTGCCATAACTGTTCCAAACTAATTTTGCCATACCTACATTAGAACTTAATTCGAATGCCTGCTTTGCTGTAACCTCATACCGGCCATGTTTTTCGCTGTCGAAAACAGTTCTTCCATTTATTTGCCAGATACCGCCTTCCAGATTAACCGTATTATTTAATGAAATTTTTTTATCGCCTAACAACGACATCATAGTTGCTAATTTGAAAGTTGATCCGGGCTCTGATGGATTGATCGCATAATTATAATCTTCAAAATAATTGCCGCTACTTCTTTTACCAAGATTGGCAATGGCTTTTATTTTTCCCGTTTTTGTTTCCATCACTATCGCACAACCATGTTCGGCTTCATTTTGGATCATCATTTTCATCAATGCATTCTCTGTGATTTCCTGAATAAGAACATCGATCGTAGTTACAATATCTTTTCCGTTTTCTGCATCGGTTTCAAAACCTCCTTCCACCGGAACACTTACCCCACCTGCAATGTAGCGCACCAGGCGACTGCCGCTTTTTCCTCTTAACAAACTATCGTATGTTAATTCCAATCCTACTTTAAAAGAATCCCTGTCCAATCCAATGGTCCTGAAAGCAAGCATATTGTAGGGATTTAAGCGTTTGCTTTTATCCACTGCAATAAATCCACTTTTATTTTTTCCTAAACGTACCAATGGAAATGTTTTTAATTGTTGATATTCTCTGTACGAAATATTTTTTCTCAATAAATAATACCTGTCTTTATTTTTATATCCTTCCGTTAAAATTTTTTTATACTCGCCTGCTGTTTGATCTTTAAAAAGATTTGCCAGATCATAACTCAGCGAATCGAGATTGTCTTTAAATCTTTTTCCATTTTTTTCTATCAAACCCTCAGCCTCAAAATCAATGTATATATCAAACTGCGGAACACTGGTACTCAACATTTGCCCGTCTTCGCTGTAAATCGTTCCGCGTTCTGCTTCTGTTTCTTCAATTTTTTGATGCAGACTATCACTCATGCTTCGCCAATGTTTTCCTTCCACCTGCTGAATGATGAACGCTTTCACCAAGATCAAAACACCTATCGCAACTACTGCCAGGTAGCTCAAATACACTCTCCATAATATGTCGCGTTTTACATCCATTCTTTCAAAAAACTATTTCAATTTTTTTCCAACTTTAATCTTTGCGGCGCTTCTCTGCTTATCTTCAATCCCAATGGTTCTGCGGCTTTCAGCACCTGCGATTCTTCGCTCTTAAACATCACTTCACTCTTCAGCGTTTTATATTCGTATTGCAATTCTTTAATTTCGTTTTGTGTTTTATTTATGTTGCGAATGGTTTTATCGGCGGTATGACCATTAGCGATATATAACACTGCCAACACACTCAGAAACAAAAAAAAATTCATATTGCCCGTTATCCATTGATAGCGAAATAATTTTTTCAACGGGTTTTTTGAAATAGTATTTGTTGTTTCTTCCGACATTTATTTTTTTGTTACCGGCTTTTGTTTTTCATGGCATCGCCTGTTGCGTCGCACACTTCAACTGTTGAATAAAGAACCGAACGTACAAGAGTGCGACGCAACAACAGCTCCATTTTTATTCTATCGCCCACTCAAAAAATATTTTTATCACTTACAACTTTTCTGCTACTCTCAACTTTGCACTTCTGCTTCTTGTATTTTTTTTCAACTCATCATCATTTGCAGTGATGGGTTTCTTTGTTATTATTTTAAACACATCGGCTTTCGTTTCAGACATGAAGGGGTTATCAGGCACTTCGTCGAAACTGCCTTGGCGGAAAAAATTTTTTACCAACCTATCTTCTAATGAATGAAAAGTGATGATGGCCGCACGACCACCTTGTTTTAACACAGCAGGTAGCTGCTGCAACATTTCTTTTAACGCCCCCATTTCATCATTCACTTCAATTCGTAAAGCCTGGAACACCTGCGCCAAGTACTTATTGGGATTGCCTTTCACCACGGGACTTATCAGCGATTTAAACTGTTGTATATTTTGCGCAGGCAATTGTTTACGTTGCTGCACAATATGTTTGGCCAATGTTTTAGAGTTAGTTACTTCGCCATACTGCTCGAATAATTTATGCAGTTGCTGCTCGGTATAATTGCGAATAATATCTGCCGCACTTAACTCCTGACGTTGATCCATCCGCATATCCAACGGTCCATCGAAGCGAGTTGAAAAACCACGATCACCTTCATCGAACTGATGTGAGCTTACACCTAGATCTGCCAGCACACCATCAACCTGTTGCACTTTATGCAATCGCAAAAAACGTTGCAGGTGACGAAAGTTTTGCGGAATAAAAATCACACGTTCATCAGCAGGAACATTTTTTTGCGCATCGGCATCCTGATCGAATGCAAACAATTTTCCATTTGCATTTAATTGTTCAAGTATTCCTTTGCTGTGACCGCCGCCGCCAAAAGTGCAATCAACATAAACCCCATCAGGTTTAATATTCAATGCATCGAGTGTTTCGTGATACAAGACAGGAACGTGATAATTTGAAATTTGAAATTTGAAATTTGAAATTTTCTTGTTCATCATTTCATTTTTAAATTATCATTCATCTTTTTTCCCTGCCATCACTTCTTTCGCTAAATCGCTAAACGCATCCGGTGAAAAATCCTCAAAGAGCTGTTTGTACTTACCAGCATCCCAGATTTCGAATCGATCGAGTGCAGCAGCAAGAATTATATCCTTGCCTAATCCTGCAAATTCCTTCAGCGAAGCAGGCAACAACATTCTTGAAGCTGAATCCAGTTCAATTTCTGTTGCGCCACCTAAAAACTGACGGCGGAATTGACGTACTTTCGGGTCGAAATCATTCAACTGACTAATCTTGGCAATAATGAGTTCCCAACTTTTGATCGGATATAATGTGAGACATTTTTCGAAGCCACGGCTGAGGATGAAACGGGTTTCTCCTTCGGGCAACTGTTTTTTCAGTCCGCCCGGAAGTAGAAAGCGACCTTTCGCATCAACTGTAGCTTCATATTCTCCGTGAAATCCGTTCATTGTTAATAAATATTGTTCAAGATTACCACTTGTTGACACAAAATAACACTTTTTCCCACTTTAAAACCTAATTTGGGGCAATTGTATTTATCCACAGATTTAATTTGGCTAAAACATAATACCAGAAAGGATTTGAAAGGAATAGTTGAAAATAATCTGTGATTTTAGTGTGAATAGCTGTGGATAAGCATGTAAAAAGCCATTCTGGCTTGAATTACAGGGAAATAGATTGTAGATTATTGTTGAATTTGAAGGACTAAATACCCGATTGTTAGTTAGAATTTAAAGATGACATGCGACCAGAAGATTTATTAATTAAGGATTTTACCTACGAATTAGCCGAGGAAAAAATTGCAAAATATCCTTTACAAAAAAGGGATGAGAGTAAATTATTGGTGTATGATGGAAACATTTCAGAAGATTTTTATTGCAACCTCCACAAACATTTACCTGAAAACTCTTTACTGATTTTTAATAATACCAAAGTTGTTGAAGCAAGAATTTTGTTTCAAAAAATATCGGGAGGAACAATTGAAATATTTTGTTTAGAACCTGATGAACGTTATGCTGACATTACTTCGGCCATGTTGCAAAAAGAAAAAGTTTTATGGAAATGTTTGGTTGGTGGTGCAAAAAAATGGAAACACGGATCGTTGGTTAAAAAGATTAATTACAATTCAATAGAAATTATTTTATCGGCAACAATCGTTGAAAAAAGAAATGATTATTTTTTGATTGAATTTAATTGGAATGATGACAGCATCTCATTTGCAGAAGTTTTGCATCATGCAGGTTTAATTCCACTGCCTCCCTATTTAAACAGGGATGCGGAAGAAAATGATAATGAAACTTATCAAACCATTTATGCCAAACATGATGGTTCGGTTGCTGCCCCAACAGCAGGATTGCATTTTACTGAAAGTTTATTTGAAAAACTATCTACAAAAAATATTCAAAAATATTTTGTTACACTTCATGTTGGTGCCGGAACTTTTAAACCTGTAAAAACAGAAACAATTGCAGAACACGAAATGCACGCAGAGTTTTTTGATGTTTCGATTTCATTCATCGAAAACTTAATTGCCAATATTGACAGAACAATTGTAGCTGTGGGAACAACATCTGCAAGAACGATTGAAAGTTTATACTGGATGGGAGTGAAAATAGTCAGGAGTCGGGAGTCAGGAGCCGGGAGTAGAAACCTTAATCCCGAAGATATTTCAGTACACCAATGGGATCCTTATAATTCAGTAACAGCAAGCATTTCGGCGAAAGATTCGTTACAAATATTAATTCATTGGATGAGAGAAAATAATTTAGAAAGATTAATAACTAAAACACAAATTATAATTGCTCCCGGTTATGAATTTAGAATTATAGAAGGCTTAATTACTAATTTTCATCAGCCGCAATCAACCTTATTATTATTGGTTGCAGCTTTGGTTGGTGACGATTGGAAGAAAATATATCAATACGCGTTAAACAATAATTTCAGGTTTCTCAGTTATGGCGATGGTAGTTTATTGTGGAAGAAAAAATAATCAATCAACATTCATCGGCATTTCAACAGTAAATGTTGTGCCTTTGCCTAAAGTGCTATCAACTTTTATTTTTCCTTTGTGCGCATCAATCACGGTCTTTACATAACTCATTCCCAAACCAAACCCTTTTACATTATGTACATTACCGGTGTGCACCCGATAAAATTTTTCGAATATCCTTTTCGCATTTTCTTTCGTCATACCAATACCATTATCTTCTACACTTATCATTACAGTTTTGTTGGTATTAGTTGTTGTGATCCTGATAAGAAGTTTTTCTTTCGAATACTTGATGGCATTATCAACCAAATTAGAAATAAGATTGGTAAAATGAATTTCATCTGCATTGATCACATCATTCTTTGCATTCAGCTGTAAATCAACTTTCCCTTTTTTATCTTTTAACTGCAATTCATAATTCTCCAAAACATTATTAATGATTTCGTGAACATGCAGTTGTTTTAAGCTTAACTGCAATTCCTGTTTTTCCATCAACGCCGCCTGCAGTATGGTTTCTACATGCCTGTTCATTCTCTTATTTTCTTCTTTGATGATGCCGCTGAAATATTTCGTTTTCTCCTTATCATTCAAAACTTTTTCATTTCGCATTGCATCAATAGCCAAAGAGATTGTTGCCAATGGGGTTTTTAATTCGTGCGTCATATTGTTGATGAAATCGCTCTTGATTTCACTCAACTTTTTTTGATTCAATAAAGTTTTAAGTGTAACATAAAATGCTGCAAGGATGATGATCATGAATACAGCTACCGCAGCAATCACCCATTTCAACGAATCCCAAACCTGCTTTTTATAATCGGGAACAATGATGATCATGTTTTCGAGCGAACTCATACTTTCGATGTCAGAAACAATACCCGAAGTGATTGGAATAATTGTTTGATGATTATTCACAGTATCCATGAATTCGGTTTCGAAATTATGCGAGCACATCTCTATCTCGCCCTGATCGTTGATGATCGCAAAATCAAAACTTAATTTATTTAATCCCTCATTTTCAAAAGAGTTTTCTAATTTATTGTAAATATCTTTTGAAGAATACCGATCATCAATCGAAAGAGGTTTGGTTACTTTCGATAAATCAAATCCAAATTTAAACCCGGGTGTCCTCGGTAAATTTAATGAAGGGGAAGTATGAACAGATTTACTTAAGTCGTACGCAACATTTTTTCCGGCATCACTTACTTTATGAAATAGCTGCACTTCGCCCACTTCCAAAATATTTTTAAGCCATGAAGCCTGTAACCAAATAAGGCCCAACAGCGAAAGCGTGGTGAGTATAACTATTAAGGGTAATGTTCTCTTCATCAATACAAATATAATGTTCTGATTACTGCACAAAGAAACAGCTTTCAGGTTTATCAACCTTTTAACGTAAGTATTTTAAAATTCAGTTTTTTTGATTTGAGTGAATATCTTAATTTTCAATTATGATTGATATCGCAACAGGCACATTACTCATCTCCGACCCGTTCTTAAAAGACCCCAATTTTTTAAGAACAGTTGTTGTTATATGCGATCATCAGTACGAAGGAAGTTTTGGATTTGTACTGAATAAATTATACGATCAAAAGATTGGTGAGTTAGTACCCGATCTTGAAGGGATTGATTTTCCGGTTTATTATGGCGGACCTGTTCAAACCAATACCTTGCATTTTCTGCACCAACGTCCCGAACTAATTGATGGCGGTATTTTAGTTACAGATAATGTTTATTGGGGCGGCGATTTTGAAACCGTGATCGAATTATTAAAAGAAAACCGTTTGAAACAAAATGATATTCGTTTTTATATTGGGTACAGCGGTTGGGGCGAAGGACAATTGGAGGAGGAATTAAAAACGAAAAGCTGGATCACATCGCAGGGCACCAGTAAATTAATTTTTCATCGCAATGCCGATATGATCTGGAAAGATGCTTTAAGAAATTTAGGCGGCGAATATGCACAGATGATCAACTATCCCATCGATCCGCAATTAAATTAACTGCTTTTTGCTGAACAGCAGTACAGAACGTACAAGAGTGCGACGCAACAACAGTTGAAAAATGTTATGCAGCTTGTAACAAAAAATAAAAACTAAATTTTCATTTCGGGGATTTCCCGATCAATAATTAATCTGCCCAAAGTTTTATTTTTTATTTCTTCAACAGTCACGCCCGGTGCACGTTCCAGCAAAACAAAACCATTTTCGGTAACATCTAAAACTGCCAGCTCGGTAACAATTTTTTTAACGCATTTAACACCCGTTAACGGCAAAGTACATTGCGGTAATAATTTGCTTTCGCCTTTTGGATTGGTGTGCATCATGGCCACAATAATATTTTTTGCGCTGGCAACAAGATCCATGGCGCCGCCCATTCCTTTCACCATTTTACCGGGAATTTTCCAATTGGCAATATCGCCGCTATCACTTACTTCCATTGCACCTAAAACAGTAATATCTATTTTTCCGGCACGAATCATTCCAAAACTTTCGGCACTGTCAAACAATGCTGCACCCTTAATTAATGTTACTGTTTCTTTTCCTGCATTAATTAGATCGGCATCAATTTCTTCTTCGGTTGGATAAGGTCCCATTCCCAAAATTCCATTTTCGCTTTGCAAAATAACTGTCATGCCATCAGGAATATAATTAGCAACCAGCGTTGGAATTCCAATACCCAGATTAACATACATGCCATCTTTTAATTCCTGTGCAATGCGTTTTGCAATCCCATATTTATCAAGTGACATAAATTATTTATGATTTATAATTTTAGAATTATGATTTTATTTTTTTGATACCAGCTTTTGTATTTCAATGAAACACCCGTTGCGTCGCACTCTTCAACGTTCTAAACTTTATTCAGCAATTATTAATTCTGATAGTTCTTCGCTCAATTCTTTTTTCATAATTCGTTCCTTTAAAAATGCGGTGAACATATACACCGGCTACATCAACATCTTCTGGATCGATCTCTCCTGGCTTCATCAATTCCTCTACTTCTGCAATCGTAATATTGCCCGCTTTCGCCATCGATGTAGAAAAATTTTTAGTTGTTTTTCTGAAAACCAAATTGCCCAGCTCATCTCCCTTCCATGCTTTAACAATGCTAAAATCCGCGTGCAGCGCATGTTCCATCAAATACATCTTGCCATTAAATTCACGTGTTTCTTTTCCGTTTGCAATTTCGGTTCCGTAACCGGCAGGTGTAAAAAATGCAGGAATGCCCATGCCGGCCATTTCAATTCTTGTGGCTAATGTTCCCTGCGGGATCAGATCAACTTCCAATTCGCCACTTAATAATTGCCGTTCAAATTCTGCATTCTCGCCCACATAACTGCTCATCATTTTTTTGATTTGTTTTGTTTGCAATAACAAGCCCAAACCAAAATCATCCACACCCGCATTGTTTGAAATACAGGTAAGGTTTTTTATTTTTTTTCGGACCAAAGCAGCAATAGAATTTTCGGGGATACCATTTAAACCAAAGCCACCGAGCATAATGGTGGCATTATCTGCAATATCGAATATTGCATCATCGGCGTTTTTAAAAACTTTATTCATAACAAACAATCGTGTTTGATAATTGAATAAAGTTAGTGTGTAATAGTTTATTTCGGCTTAATAGTTGGCATAAATCTTTGCCGCGGGCCGTAAGTACTGACGGTATCCATCAAAGCCTTTAATTTATCGGGATGTTGTTCGTAAAACTGGTAACTGTAATAAAACTGTTCCTTAGAAACATGATGTATATAAAAAACCTGTTGAAATAGTTTAAGGTTGTTTTTTGACTTTATTAAACCCGAATCTTTTATTATGAGTGTATTATTCCATTCGTTTACATTCATCAAATCCCAAATAACAACTTTCATTGTATCGAACGGCAAAACTTCCATTTTTTTATTTTTTGTTTTACACGAAAAAATAAAAATGGTTACAACAGAAAATAAACAGAAAATAAAAGTTCTCATCGAAGCTCATCTTTATAACGTGAAGCGTTTGAAACATCCAGCAGGCTTAATATTTCTATTGCTTTAGATTTTTCGTCGGATGTACCGTTTTTAAAAATACCAATCAATTCAGTTGCCTTGGCCTGCAATAAAAACTGAACGATCATTGTGTTGGGCACTTCTTTATTAAAAGCCTGCAATTGTACCAATGCCTGAAGGATATTATTTCTTGCTTCTTTTTCGGCATCGTACATCTTATCAAGCCCCGAACGGTAATACGAGTAAATAACATCGTGCACAATATTATTGCGACTGTTGGTCAAGTTTTCCGATAACCAATATCTGTTACGCAATCCATCAAATGCCTGCCAGCCGCTGATGCTGCTTCCTTCGGGGGCATTATTCACAATATTCAAAGCTTTCTGAAAATAAATATCGCCGCCTTTTGGTGCGAAGGAATCGTAATCCAATCCTAAAATAATATTTATATAATAAGCAAATACTGCTGTCAGGTTCCCAGCTAACGCATCTGTGCCCTGAACACGGTTATCGTTAAATTCTATCGGTTGATATTCGATGTACTTAAAAGTAAAATCCTGATCCTGAAAATTTACTAACGCTGTTTGATAACTTGTATTAAAAACCGGCCGGGCCGCCTGGATAATTAATGTAGCACGATAAACATTAGGCTCAACAATAGATTGCAGGTTTATCAGAAAATTGCATTGAATTTTTTCATTATCATTAAATTGATCGTTGGTCCACTTACGACTGTTCAAAAAATTGATCAGTTGTGTTTGCAGTGTAATGAATATTTTTTTATCGACAGTTGTATTTATTTTGCTCGCATTTACCGATACTTTAGCCTGCAACTCCTGTGCGTTGGAATTAATGGCAATGAAAAAAAATAATAAAAATATCGTGAGTCTTTGAAACATATTTTTTATTATACTGCAAGTAACAAAAAAAACGACAGTAGTGCTACTGTCGTTTCATTATTTTGAATTTGTTGTGATATTTTATCTGAACAGATCGTTTTCGTTGTTTTTGCGATAATAGATCTTATTTTCTGCAAATTCCTGAGTTGCAAGAATGGCCGGGTTGGGCATTTTTTCGTATGCCTTTGAAATTTCAATTTGCTCTTTATTTTCATGAATTTCTTCAAGACTGTCGGTATGACTTGCAAATTCTTCCAATTTATTATGCAATTCTTCTCTTAAAGAAATATTGATTTGATTGGCGCGGCGGGCAACAATTGCAATTGATTCGTACAAATTACCTGTTTGAGACTTAATGTCAACAAGGTTTTTTGTTTCAACCACATTAGATGTATTACCGCTAAGGTGCCTTCTTAATTTGCTCATTTTTTAAATTTTTAAGATACGTTGTTGATTGCGTTTTATATTTTGTTACTTCTGACAAAAGTTTACTGTCGGTAAATCTTTCTGAAAAATCATTGCATTCAGAAACTACTTTTTCAAAACGTTCAGTCTGTTTGTCTTCAGTACTTAATTCTGCATATTTAAAATACGATCTAATAACCTGCAATTTATATTCATCTGCTCTTTTCGAATCGGGAAAATTTTCCGAAACACTTCCAAATGCTATTGCCGATGCTTTATAATATCCCAAGTTATAATAAAGTTCGGCATTATTGTATTCTTTCAATTCTAATTTTTCGCGCCCTTTATCTATAATATCGTTTGCATCCTTTATTCTCGGAGAGCCAGGGTGCGTATTAATAAATGCCTGCATCAAAGAAATCGCTTTGGTAGTATTGGTTTGATCCAAATCAACTTTTGGCGATTGTTTATAAAAACAAAATGCCCGCATATATTCACATTCTTCGGACTTACTGCTACCCGGAAAGGTTTCTGTAAAGGTCTTAAAAAAGTTTTCAGCGTTCAAATAATCCTTCTCGTAAAAGTAACAATAAGCTACTTTATAATACATGTCCTCATAACGCTGGGTTCCTTTCACAAAAGGAAACAAATCCTCAAACAACTGACGGGCATTACTATACTTTTTATTAGCATAATATTGTTCCCCCATCGTATATCTATATTCATTATCCTTGCTTTTCATGACTTTGCCAAAAGCATGTCCGGGGCCCTTGGCAAACACTTTACTAATCCTGTGAAAGCATGAGGTTAATGTTACAATACAAAAGATAAAAAATACAACTTTCTTCATAGAAGTGCGCAAAGGTAGTTATTTCGGGGCAATTTATACACTCATTTAATGCAAACATGTTAGTTGTAGTTAAGATTAATATAAAAAGAAGCCCCGCCGATAAGGCAGGGCTCATTATATTAATTCAAATTAAAGAATGATTATCCTTTACTTCTCAAATTTGGATGAGGGGCAGGTACTGTATTTGGACCGTCTTCAGTTGTACCTAAAAGGTCTATTGTGCTTGCATCACCGCTTCCACCATCATAGTTGAAGATGAATCTGCTTTCAGCAATACCTTCTTTTTCAACTAAATATTTGATCACTGCACTTACTCTTTCATAACTTAATTGCTGAGCAGCTTTGCTTGCAGTTGGATGACCAACAACTTTTACTTTACAGTTTGGATTTGCTTTGATCTTAGTTGCAGCAGCAGCTAATAATTTTTCAGCATCTTTTGACAATTTAGCTCCACTCTTGAAATGAATGCTTGGCAAATCAGATATTGTGCATTCTGCAGCAGCTAATTTCATATTAGAAATTTGGTCTCTTAATTCTTTGCAGCATGCAGGTTCAGGGCAATTTCCAATACCATCATTGTTAACAGGGAAGCAATTTCTTGGAGTCAATGGTTCTTTATCTCTGTAATCAGGAACACCATCGCCATCTGTATCTTTTGACACACCGTGGCTATCTACAGGAGCACCAGCCGGAGTATTTGGTTCCAGATCAAATTGATCAGTTACACCATCACCATCTGCATCAGGTAAAACAACCTTCGGCATTTTCATATGCTTTGGCTCATTCAACTCATTATAAGCATAGTTGTTAGGATTAATCCACCATAATGGCTGAACACGTTTAGCAGGATTACCCAAATTAATATTCAACTTGGCACCACCATAAAACCATGCATCGGTTGTGTTACCCCAAGGGCTTGAATATGTATCTAAATAATCGTTATTAGTGAATGTACCTTTACTTTCAATTGCAAAATTTACTTTGTTGCTGATTTTGAAAGCAACACCCGCACCTAAATTAACACCGATATTATTCTGGATACCATTGGTATTATCATGAGTGAAAGAAGAGTACACACCTCCATTTAAGCTCTGCTGAAGGCTTGTAGTAAATACTTCAAATCCACTGATCAAATAGAAATTAACTTTAGGGTTACCTCTGTAGTAACTAATTGTATTTAAAGAAGTAATCAAATCTACCCCAAAATGCATTGAGTTGTCTTTATATGATATAGACTGACTACCTCCCATTAAATTAGCTGTATTAACCAATCCTGTTCCGCTTCCGCTATTGGTATAATAAGAAATGTAAGGTCTTACTGAAAAAGTGTGAGTCAGTGCTTTTCTTAAAGTTACTGTAGCACCAAATCCGGCTGCTGCATTAAGATCGCCTGATAAAACAGGTACACCCAAGCCAATACCCAATTCCCATTGGTCGCGTGGTTGTGCAGGGTAAGGATACTGATTGTTTAAAAACTCATTGTACTGAGGGATTCTTTGTGTTGGGATTTTAGAACTGTCTTTCCAGTCCCAGCCCCAATCTGTACTTGTTTGAGCAAAACTGATTGTTTGAAATAAACACATCAGAGATACCATTAAAAAAACATACTTTTTGCTTGCCATAACTAATATTTGAAATTAAAAAATGTTGTGACTAAATTAAAACCAATACAAAAATATCATAAAGGATGTGAAAAATCAAAATAATAAAAAAAAATCAAAATCCTTGCGATAAAATGACAAAGATTTATGGATTAACGTTGCATCTTTTCAAATTATTGTACAGGGATTGTTATATTGCGGCATAATATTATGAAGTTAGCCCAGCAAGTCATAAACTTAGAGTTAAAACACTTTGAACAACATTTCCATGATGCTGTAAAAAGCAGGGTTCCGCTGCTCGACAGGATCATGCAATACATTGTAAAGCGAAAAGGCAAACAATTGCGCCCTATGTTCGTTTTGCTTTGTGCCCGATTAGGTGGCGATATTAACGACTCTTCGTACCGTGCAGCCTCGATTGTAGAGCTTTTACACACTGCTTCTTTGGTTCATGATGATGTGGTTGACGATGCCAAAGAACGCCGTGGCTTTTTCTCGATCAACGCCCTCTGGAAAAATAAAATTGCTGTTTTGGTGGGCGATTATATGCTGATGAAAGCACTGTTACTTTCGCTTGATAAAAAAGAATACAAAATTTTGCAAATTCTTGCTGAAGCGGTTAAAGAAATGAGCGAAGGCGAATTGCTGCAAATGGAAAAATCGAGAAACCTGAACCTGCACGAGGATGTTTACTATAAAATAATAAAAGGCAAAACTGCCTCTTTATTGGCATCAGCCTGCGCTTCGGGCGCTGCTTCAACTTTTGAAGACGAAACTTTGGTAGAAAAAATTAAACTTTTTGGTGAAAATGTAGGCATGGCCTTTCAAATAAAAGACGACCTGTTCGATTATGGCAATGCCGATATCGGCAAACCAACCGGCAACGATATCAAAGAAAAAAAGTTAACACTTCCTTTAATTTATACTTTGAATCATTGCGACGCCGCGACACGAAAAAAGATAATTTATATTGTTAAGAACGAGAACACAAAAAAAGAAAAAGTAAAGTTCGTTATCGATGAGGTGAAAAAAGCAGGCGGTATTTCGTACGCAACCGAAAAAATGTTTGCTTACCGCGATGAAGCCCTTTCTATTTTATACCAATTCCCCGATACACAATACAGGCAGGCTTTAGAAGAGCTGGTACGATATACCACCGACAGAAATTATTAATTTAAATTATTCATTTTTTTATAAAAGCTTTATTAACTTCAACTTGTTGAATAAAGAAATGGCTGCTGAAGAGTGCGACGCAACAGGAGTTTCATAGCAGTAATGCAGCTCGGTCCATAAAAAAACATTTGATCATTTTCATGCAGAAAAGATGGAACATATTACCGGTAGATGAATTGAAAGCAACTGCTTTGCTTGAAGCCCTGAAAATAAATAAAACACTCTGCAAAATTTTAGTGCAGAGAGGTCTGGATGATTTTGAAAAATCGAAACATTTTTTTCGGCCGCAGTTAACCGACCTGCATTCGCCATGGTTGATGAAAGACATGCAAAAAGCGGTTGACCGAATTCTGCTTGCAAAAAGCAACAAAGAAAAAATTTTGGTGTATGGCGATTATGATGTTGACGGCACAACCAGTGTAGCAAGCATGTTTCAGTTCCTGCAAAAAATTTATCCTGCAGTTGATTATTATATTCCGCACCGTTACCGCGAAGGTTACGGTATCAGCAAAACAGGGATTGATTTTGCGAAAGAAAATAATTTTAGTTTAATTATTTCGCTCGACTGCGGCATTAAAAGTGTTGAGTTGATTGCTTATGCAAAAACTTTGGGCATTGATTTTATTGTTTGCGACCATCATTTACCCGATCATGAATTACCTGAAGCTGTTGCGATATTAAATCCCAAACAAAAAGATTGTAATTATCCTTTCAAAGAATTGTGCGGTTGTGGTGTTGGTTTTAAGTTAATGCAGGCATTGAGCGAAGAATTGAATTTGAATGAAAACCGTTATTTAAATTATCTCGATCTGGTTGCCACAGCCATTGCGGCCGATATTGTTCCCATCACGGGCGAAAACAGGATATTGGCTTTTTACGGACTGAAAAAAGTGAATGAAAATCCCTGTCCCGGCATAAAAGCCCTGATGCAACTGGCTTCTATACAAAAAGAAATGCTCCTCAATAATTTGGTATTTATTATTGCGCCTCGTGTTAATGCTGCCGGAAGAATGGATGATGCAAAAAAAGCCGTGCAATTATTTATTGAACAGGATGCAAAAAAAGCTATGGAATTTGCCGAGATGCTGCACAGCGATAATACCGACAGAAAAGAAGCCGACAGCAACATCACCGAAGAAGCCTTGGCAATTATTGAAGCTGACGAAAATTTGATCAAAAGAAAAACAACTGTTGTTTATAAAGAACATTGGCATAAAGGTGTTGTTGGAATTGTTGCCAGCAGATTGATCGATACTTATTATCGCCCCACCATTGTTTTAACAAGAAGTGGTGATTTTGCGGGAGGAAGTGCCAGAAGTGTTGCAGGATTTAATTTGTACGAAGCCGTTCATGCATGCCGCGAACATTTGATAGGTTACGGCGGGCACTTTGCCGCTGCCGGTATGACCTTAGCGATCGAAAATGTTGAAGCATTCAGCATGGCTTTCGAAAATGCAGTAGCATCAACCATTACACCCGATTTATTAATTCCAGAAATTATTATCGATACCGAAATTTCTTTTTCCGAATTAACCCCCGCATTTTATAACATACTCGCTCAAATGGAACCTTTTGGCCCCGAAAATATGCGGCCTGTTTTTATTGCAAAAAAAATAATGGATACCGGTTTTTCTAAAATAGTGAAAGAGCAACATATTCGTTTTTCAGTCCGTCAAAATAAAATTTCTTTCACAGGAATAGGATTTAATATGGCCGATAAATTTCATTTATTACAAATACAAAAACCGCTCGACATTGTTTTTACTTTGGACATGAATGAATGGAACGGCGAAAAGAATTTGCAATTAAAAGTAATTGATGTGAGATTGAGTGAATAAAAAAAGGATAACAACTTTCGCTGCTACCCTTTAGTTTTTCTTTTTTTATTTTTTAGTTTTTTCTCTAAAATTTTATTTCATTAAATCAACACTTCTGTTAATGAAGTTTGTTAGCTCCGCTCCTTTCAATAATCCCTGCGATAATAAAGCCAGATCGGCTAAATTTCTAACTTGTTTTCCCTGTTTATCAACATCAACTTCTTTTAATAAAGATTGATAAATAGGATGATTGCCATTTACAGTTAATGTTACCTCATCGGGCATCGTTGCATAAAAAGCAGTCATGCCACCGCCAACACCGGCCATGTCTTTCATACGGCGCATAAATTCAGGTCGTGTTGCAACAACAGGTGCGGCATCGGTGCTTAATCCTTTTACTTCAACAGTTACATGTAATTCGGGAACAGGAAACTCAAATAATTTTTTTAAACTCTCTGTTTCATCTTTACTTAAAACACTATCAACCGTTTCTTGTTTGTCGATCAAATTATCAACAATATCAGCATCCACCCTAACAAAATGAACATTCTCCCATTTCATTTCCATGTTATTGATAAAAGCCGCATCCACCAAGGTTTCCATCTTCACCACCACATATCCCTTTGCAACAGCAGCTTGTATAAAAGCATCCTGCTGAACCGGATCGGTGGTATAAATAATTACATGTTTACCTTCTTTATTTTTCTGTAAAGTTTCGGTTGCAATTTTATATTCTTCAAGCGTATAAAATTTTGACTTTGATTTTTCTTCAGTAGTGCCATCTTCTTTTGTAATAGTTTCGTTGCTTTTGTTGAAACTGTCTTCCATCACCAAAAACTTATTTGCCTTTTCTAAGAACTTATCGTCGGTCATCATGCCGTACTTCACAAACAAACCAAGGCTTTCCCATTTTTGTTCAAACTCTGCCCTTTCATTTTTAAATATCTCTTCTAATTTATCTGCTACTTTTTTGGTGATGTGATTATTTATTTTTTTCACATTCGGATCGCCCTGCAAATAACTTCTGCTCACGTTCAATGGGATATCCGGACTGTCGATCACACCGTGCAACAACATTAAAAATTCGGGAACTATCTCTTTTACTTCATCCGTTACAAAAACCTGGTTGCTGTATAACTGAATTTTATCTTTCTGGATTTCGTAGCTCTGTTTGATCTTCGGAAAATATAAAATACCGGTAAGATTAAATGGATAATCAACATTCAAATGGATCCAGAATAATGGTGTTTCGCCAAACGGATATAATTCTCTGTAAAATTTTTCGTAATCTTCTTTGGTCAGATCACTTGGCTTTTTAACCCAGATAGGATTGATATTATTGATCGATTTTTCTTCCTCCTCTTTTTTCTTTTCTTCCGCAACATCAGAAAAATAAATCGGTATCGGTAAAAACTTACAGAACTTTTCCAGGATACTTTTGATGCGACCGGCTTCCAAAAATTCTTTGCTGTCTTCATTGATATGCAAAATAATTTTTGTGCCTCTTTCTTTTTTCTCTACTTCATATAATTCAAACTCCGGGCTGCCATCGCAACTCCAGTAAACCGTTGCTGCATCTGCATTAAAGCTTTGCGTTAATACTTCCACTTTTTCACTCACCATAAAAGAACTGTAAAAACCCAAACCAAAATGCCCGATGATATTGGTATCTTTATATTTTTCTAAAAATTCTTCTGCACCGCTAAACGCCACTTGATTCAAATATTTATCAACTTCTTCTTTTGTCATCCCAACACCTTTGTCCGAAATGGTCAAGGTTTTTTGTTTGGCATCCAAAACAACATCAATTCTTAAATCGCCAATATCGCCTTTTGCTTCGCCAATGCCGGTCAATGTTTTTATTTTTTGTGAAGCATCAACCGCATTACTTACCAATTCACGAAGAAAAATTTCGTGATCGCTGTACAGGAATTTTTTAATGATGGGGAAAATGTTCTCGGTATGAACACGAATCTGTCCTTTTTGCATAGTAGAAATTTTTTGTTACAAGCTTTTGATTAAAAATGACACTTCTGTTGCGTCGCACACTTGTACTGCAACAACCGTGGCATCATGTCAAACACAATACCAAGACATTGTTGTCTGACATGATGACAAGCTTCTTTAACCAACTTGTCCTGAAAAAACATCGCTCTGCTTAATTTTTTAATGCGTATTCCCGTTGACCGTTACATTATTTAAACTGAAAGTTCCGGCATTCGTCTCCGCATTAAAACCATAAAACCGCAGCTTAACAGGCACAGTCAAGTTTTTGTGATTGGCTCCAAATGCAATGCTGCAGCCCGTTTGTGCCGTTGTGGTGGCGCGGTCGGCAATTTGAAATATATTATTCGAATTTGCCATCAATAAATTATTTGCCGGGTTGATGGAAGCCGTAAGATTACTTGCAAAATTATCGACGCTCGATCGTACAGCCCATTGCCTTACGCCGGTGGATGAACGTTGCAAAATAAAAGTGAGGGAATTAAGATCGAATTGATAACCCGATGACGGCGTAATAATTATTTCGTAATACTGCGTTGCCGATAGATTTCCTGTAAAATTATTTGATCCATTTGTTGCGCCTAACGGCCAACCCGAAAAAGAAAACCTTCCTGCTGCCGATGAATTTGATCCCACGCCAACTGCAGCAAAGGCACTGAATGAAACATTTTGCGCTGTTGGAACCGTTGTGGGATCTGTTGTTCCCGATGTTGTGGTAACACTTGTAAAATTATAAGTTGCGGTAAAATTTTTATTGGCAACACAACCCGTGCTCGAAATAACATCGCTCATATTCCTGATTTGAAATTGTACAGTGTTGTACATATTTGCATAACCGGTCCAGTTGTTACAAGTTATAGGCAAAACATTTCCTGCAAAATTTGCAGTGAAAGAAGTATATAAAGTGGTACTGCCCGAAGCATCGGCCAAAGTTTTATTGCCGCTGAAACTTGTTCCCGAACCACCACTTGCACTTGCATTATTTATTTGCAGTAAAGTATTTTCGAGCGTTGAAATATTATTAATTAATTGTGCAATCGTCACCACATTGGCAACAATATTTTTCCCGGTTGCAATTGCCGCAGTTGGCAAAGCAGTTGCAGGCAAATTAATTTCAAGCATGCCTTTATAACTGGTTAAAGTGCCACCGGTAACATCAACAAAAACAGAATCACCCACATTAAATTTTGAAGTTGAAGTGCTGTTGCCAAAATACAGATCGATGCCACTGTTTCCATCCTGAATAATCATATTCCCTGCAGCAATATTGGTTGCATTTGAAATTACAATTCCTTTAATCGTCATCGCCCCCAATAAAACATCAACACCATTATAAAAAGAGCGAATAGCTGAAATACTTACCGGTGCTGCATTACAACGTGCTGCAAAAAACTTAACATCACTGGTATCGCGAATAATTAATTCAGGTGTTGTTTTATAAACAAAATACAATGCATTAATTATTCCCTTCGAAGATGGCGTTTTTACAGCAGCAAAATTTGCATAACCGCTGGTGTAAACCACCGCTTTATTTCCGTTACAATCGCTGATAGTTCGATTAACAGATGCTTTGGCGGCAGATACATCGGCATAAGTTAAAGCTGTATCGCTCGCAACAAATTGTACACTGTCTTTAATTTGTATCAACATACTTTGAATGCTATCGTTAAGTTGATTGATAGAAATCAATTTGGGTGAAACAGTATTTCCAAAATTTCCTTTCACCAAAAATGAATCTAATAAAGTGGATGGAATGGAAGACAGCGAAGGACTTGCCGGCATCGTGCTATCTATCATCCCCAATTCGATCATACGGTTATTATCGCTTAGCCACAGGCCTTTACATTTAATAAAAACCTGTCGCCCCACAGGATAATCAACATATAAATTATTACCACCCAGATTAACGGTGATGCCTGCTGTTGAATCCTGCACACAAATTTGTTTATAGAGATTACCGCTTTTATCATCTCCCACCACAATTCCGGAAATAATCATATCCGAATTGATCTTTTCGAAGCCTCCCATAGAATGCAGTGCCCTCAAGGCTTTGATGGAACTTGTTGCTGCAATATCCGGCTGAATAAAAGCCGGTGGTTCATCAAATTTTCTTACACAAGAATAAAATAATATTGCTGCAAATAATAAATAAATAGATCCCCTTTTCATAAAAGTTGTTTTATGATTTTAAAATCGGATCGAAGTGCCGAACATAAAATTCAATCCGTAGTAGTAATAATATTTAGGGGGGAATTTGTTTGTGTTTAAAGTGGAGAAATCGAACCGGAATTGTTCTGACGCACCCGATACGATGTTTTGATTGTTCAATAAATTATTGATACTTCCATTCAGCACCAACAAAGTTTTATGCCGGTTTCTTTTTTTCGAAACACGCATCGTGTAACTACCTGAAACATTAATTGTGGATTGATCTTGCAAGGCCGTTTGCGTCAAAATATCATTCCATTGATTACTTTGATAGATCGCATTTTGAACAGCGCGGTAAGTGCGGCGGATAGGATTGATCTGCATCCACATATCAGTAAAATAATTTCCCGAGATACTGAGAAAAAATTTGTTCTGCATCTGATATTGAATTGTTGCATTGTAAGCCTGTTGCGGCATGGCACCAACAAAATAATTTTGCAGGTACAATACATCTTTTGCAGCTACCGAAGATGTGTTATCGATCGTTACAACTGCATTGGGCCTGCTGTTGTAATAATATTTACCGATGGAAGCAGCAGCCTTAAAACTCCATCCTGCAAAGAGTTTCAGGTCAACACCCAACTCACCGCCATAATTCAATTTCGAAATATTGTTCAATGCATAGTTTACAAAATTCTGCAAGTCATCATCATAAAAACTCATCACATCCATTTGATTTCTGAAACTGCTGTAATATCCCGTCAACCTCAATTTTATTTTTGGTGCATTTAAAATATAACCGGCTTCGGTACTTAAAACAGTTTCGCTGTTCAGATTATTTTGAACTTCGTTTCTTGTTCGGGAAGAAATAAATACATTTTGCGAAGTGGGGGCTTTGCTCATGTAAACTGCATTTGCATACAGATAATTCCTTCCGTTTATTTTAAGTGTGAAGCCGGCTTTAGTTTTCCATTCGGGGAACTGAAATGATGGTGATGCACCAAAAGAATTATTGGGAAACAAACCATTCATAACATTGCCCACTCTTTTAAATTTTGTGTTGGTCATTTCTGCTGCAATAAAAAGATCGATCCGTTTAAAATTAAAAGCCGACTGCAACCATGCTTTTGTTTTGGTGGTGATGATGGTATAATCCCAACCATACGGATCCCCTGCTGTAAGGATCCTGTTCGGTCTGTTCAAATCATTCTGATTGGCAACATTATTTAAAGGATAGGTTCTTTCGGCAAACTGATTGAGATCAACAAAAAAATCACCACCCAGCAGATCATCTAATTTTTTATAGTAGCGATTATTTTGCGATTGATACGATGCGCCAAAACTTAATTGCGCATGTTTACCAACAGAAGCATTAAATGTTGAGTTGACATCAAACTTTGTTGTGTGTGTCATATTTTCGGCCAGCACATAATGCGATCTTTTTCCCGAAAAAATATTTCCTGCAATGCCGTTTGCATTTTGAACAGATTCGATGCTTGCACGGTTCACATCATACAATCTTTGCCAATTGATTTGCCGGTTGTTTACATTGCCCATCATCGATTGTTGCACCAAATATTTTTGATAGGGATCGGTTTGATAACTTGGTAAATACCTGTAATAATCCGGTCGCGGGTCGGGTGCATTATACCAATCTAAAAAAGTAGAACCACGGTCGCCGGACGAATAATCAATGGCAGTGATAATTGATGCATCATTTCTTATTTTATATTCATGCGTTAAAATAAAATAAGGCTGATTGGTTTTTACAACATTCGCATTTCGCTTTTTGCCGTTTTGATAGCCCCAGTAAGGATTGTAATAATGTGTACCTGCCAACGAATCCATTTCGGCAACGGCAAAACCCTGTCTCCCGTTTTCAGCAATCGTTCCAAATGCAACAAGCGATAGATCATTCTTTAATCCAAGTTTTTTATTCAATCCTATAAATCCATTCCATGCATCAAAATAAGTTCCGGCAACATAACCTTCATTACTCCATCGCCTGCTACCCGAAAAAACAAACGACCATCCTTTTTTATTGATGCCCGATGAATGTGTGAATGATATTTTATGCGCATACATTCCATTCGAAAAAACGTACCCGATCGAATTTTGTTTTCTTTGTTTTTGCGGACGCGAATCTATTTGTGTTGATGTTCCGATGCCACCAAAAGAAAAACTGTTGTTACGAAGTCCAACTACCGTTTCTCTGTTTCGCAACACATCATTTAATCCGCCAAACAATGAAAAAAGAGCAAATTCGTTTTCAATATTTTCAACAGCAATGCCGTTCATGTAAAGCACACTGTTATCGGCATCATAACCCCTGAAACGAAAGCGCACCGGACTAAAATTAAACGACGCCAGATACAAAAAAGGATCAGCGGATGCCGCAACCGAAGAAGAAATATTTTGAACAGATCTGCTGTTCAATTCACTTTCATCGAGAGAAATAACTGCAATGGTTTCGGGTTCTTTAAAATTATTTATACCCGCTGAATCCTGCTTCAAAAGGGAATCGGCGGCTATTTTTTGATGCAACTCTTCCCTTTTCTGAGCGGCAGAATGTATGGCAATCGCAACCAAAAACGAGCTTATGAATATGATCTTTCGCATAAGTCACCAGCAATGAATATGCTAATATAGTTATTTATTTGTTTCGTAATATTATTTTTTGTAAATATTTTTGCAGAAATTAATAATGACATGACAGCACATCCTAAAACCATTCTGCTCAGATTATTTTCTCTTTTGTTTTGCTTTTCCGGCCCGGCTTTCCTGATAGCCCAGAAGAAGCAGTTATACAAAACAGCCGTCATCGCGTTTTATAATTGCGAAAATTTTTATGATACTGCTGATGATCCTTTATCGAGAGATGAGGAATTTACACTTGCCGGCGAAAAACATTACACACAAAAAATGTATGCCGATAAATTAGAGAAAATCGCAACTGTTATTTCAAAGATTGGTACTGATGGCATTGCCGCAAACCCTGACGGTACTTCAATAATAGGATTGGCCGAGATAGAAAATAAAACTGTCTTGACCGATATCATCAATCATCCTTTACTTAAAAAAAGAAATTACCGCATGCTGCATTACGACAGTAAGGACGAACGCGGTATTGATGTGGCGCTGCTCTATAACCCGGCATATTTTACCGTAGAATCGAGCAAAGCATTATTTATAAAAATGCGCGGCTATTATTATACCCGCGATATTTTATGGGTGAAAGGGAAGTTGGATGGCGAAACTGTTCACATTTATGTAAACCACTGGCCTGCCCGTACAGATGCTGAAGATCAAAACGAAAGCGCCAGAATTTTGGCAGCAACTGTTCTGAGAAATCATATCGACAGTATCTACAAAGCAGATGGTGTCCAAAAAATAATCATCGTGGGCGATTTTAATGATAACCCCGACAATAAAAGCATTTCAGAAATCCTGAGAGCAAAGCCTCAGGAAAAAGAGGTGAGAAAATTTGGATTGTTTAATCCATTCGCTGATTTATACAACAATGGAATAGGAAGTATTGTTAGCAGGGATGTTTGGTCGCTGTTCGATCAGATCATTATTTCATATCCCTGGTTAAATAAAGATCAAAACAATTTTTTCTTTTACCGGCCGCAAATATTCAATCCCTCTTATTTAACCGAAAACACAGGCCGCTATAAAGGCTATCCTATGCGCACCTGGGACGGCAATAATTACCGCGGCGGTTACAGCGATCATTTCCCGTCGTATATCGTTTTGCTGAAAAAGGTCCGACTATAATCTTTAGTTACGGGCAACTGTTTTTTATGACATCGCCTGTTGCCAGAGTTTATCCCGATACAATCGGAACTCGGTTCAGGGTTCTATTTTCATAGCATCAACACAATTTATCCGATATTTCTGTGAAATAACCTCAGATTATTCACCACAAACCCCTACTTTTGCAGCCCCAATTCTGTTTTGGCAGAATCGTCGGTTCAGGAAAAGAACAGATGTCCACTGGGAAAAACCAATTATTAAATTAAAAACAGGTAAATGAACAATTACGAATTAATGCTGATTTTTACGCCTGTGCTTTCTGAAGAAGATTTTAAAGCGGCCCAGAAAAAATATGCCGACTTTATCACAGAACACAGCGGAACAATTGTGCACAGCAATCCATGGGGATTAAAATCATTGGCTTATCCTATTCAGAAAAAAACCACAGGTATTTACTGGGTATTGGAATTTACAGCAACTGCCGATTTCAACGAAAAGTTGAAGATCCAGTTATTACGCGACGAAAGTGTAATGCGCCACATGATCACCAAACTCGATAAATACGCCGTCGAGTATAACTACACCAAAAGAAATGGCGGATTTAAAGTAACTCAAAAAGCGGAGGCATAAGATGGCAAAGAACGAAATAAAATACCTGACCGCCATTAAACAGGAAAAGCCAAAGAAAAAATTCTGCCGCTTTAAAAAATATGGCATTAAATACGTTGATTATAAAGACATCGACTTTTTAAAGAAATTCATTAACGAACAGGGTAAAATGTTGCCCCGTCGTTTAAGCGGAAACTCTTTGAAATACCAACGCAAAGTAAGCGATGCCGTTAAAAAAGCACGCCAGATGGCATTGTTACCTTATGTAACAGATTTAATGAAATAGAACTTTAATTAGTAACCTTCCCTAATCCCGATAACGATCGGGAGACAGTTTAAACAACTGGGCTCTTGGGAACTAAACCAAATAATCATGCAAGTAATTTTAATTAAAGACGTAGATCATCTTGGCGGTGCAAACGAAATAGCAAATGTAAAAAACGGCTATGCACGCAACTTTCTTATCCCCGGAAAATTAGCCATCGAAGCAAGCCCTTCTAACTTAAAACAGTTGGAAGAAAAATTGAAAGTTCAGGCTAAGAAAGAAGCTGCAATGCTGGCCGAGATCAACAAAGTAGTTGAAGTATTAAAAGCATCACCGGTTAAACTTTCTGCCAAAACAGGAACAAGCGGAAAGATATTCGGAAGCGTTACTTCATTACAGATCACACGTGCTATCCGCGACCAGAAAGGTTACGATATCGATCGCCGTAAGATCAACATCATTGATGAAGTAAAAGAATTAGGCACTTACAAAGCTTCTATCGATTTCGGAAACGGCAATACCACCGAAATTGAATTTGAAGTGATAGCTGAAGCATAAACTTTTATTTTCAACATAATTATAAGTCTGTAACGATTCTGTTACAGACTTTTTTATTTGAAACTCGCTACCCGGCAAATGATGTTTATAGGTGGCTAATAGCTGAAAAATGACTACATAATAAAAATATTTGGCAATTCAATAAAAAAACTATCTTCGTTAGTCCAATGACCAGTTCTTCCATATCACCAGAATGCTTTCACGTAAATGCTTCAGGGTTTTTGGTTACTGTTTTTATCATTGGTCTATTATTTATTTAATTAATTAAAGACATGAACATTTACGTTGGAAATTTAAACTGGAATATGACCAGTGAAGACCTGCAAGAATTATTTGCTCCTTATGGCGAAGTAACTTCTGCAAAAATCGTTACCGACAAATTCAACAACAACCGCAGCAAAGGATTTGGTTTTGTTGAAATGGCTGATGATGAAGCTGCACGTACTGCAATCAGTGCATTACATGATACTGAAGTGCAGGAACGCAAAATTGTTGTGAATGAATCTACACCACGCCCTGAAGGCGAAAGAAGAGAAGGTGGATTCAAGAAACGCAGCTTTGGCGGCGGTGGCGGAAGTCGCGGCGGCGGTTACGGCGGCGGCGGTGGTCGCAGCAGTGGCGGCGGTGGCGGTTACAATCGCGATCGTGGCAACAGTGGCGGCGGTGGCGGATACAACAGGTATTAATCACACGTTCCATTAAAACATTTAATCCCGCAAAGTTTTTGCGGGATTTTTTTTGTCTAATGAAATTGCCACAGAAGCATGGAATAACACGGAGATTATTTTTTTGCTGAATGAAGTTCTGAACGTTGAAGAGTGCGACGCAACAATAGCCTCACTCTTATTCTTCAGCCAAGTACATAATAAATTCTTTAATTAATCTTTGTTAGAAATAGTAAACATTATTTTTGTGGCGAAAATTGTTTACCATGTCGAAAGTAAAAATTGGTTTGATACAAATGAGTTGTGTTGCAGATAAAAAAAGCAACCTCTCCAAGACCATCGAAAAAATAAATGAAGCCGCAGCAAAAGGCGCACAGATCATTTGTCTGCAGGAACTATTTACATCCTTGTATTTCTGCGATGTGGAAGACCATGATAATTTTTTATTGGCCGAAGCCATTCCGGGTGCAACTACAGATGTATTAAGTACTGTTGCCAAAGAAAAAAATGTGGTGATCATTGCATCGTTGTTTGAAAAACGTTCGCAGGGATTATACCACAACACAACGGCAGTAATTGATGCCGATGGAACTTATTTAGGAAAGTACCGTAAGATGCATATCCCCGATGATCCGGGATTTTATGAGAAATTTTATTTTACGCCGGGTGATCTTGGCTATAAAATTTTTGAAACAAAATATGCAAAGTTGGGTGTGTTGATCTGCTGGGATCAATGGTATCCGGAAGCAGCACGTATTACCGCTTTGATGGGTGCCGATATTTTATTTTATCCAACAGCCATTGGTTGGGCAAAAAATCAGGATGAAGCAACCAACATTGAACAATACAATGCATGGCAAACCATTCAGCGCAGCCATGCTGTTGCAAATGGTGTGCATGTTGTTTCGGTTAATCGTGTTGGCGAAGAAGGAGAAATGAAATTCTGGGGAGGATCGTTTGTATCCAATCCGTTCGGTTCTTTATTATTCAAAGCATCGCACGATAAAGAAGAAACTGAAGTGATAGAAATCGATCTGGAAAAAACGGATTATTACAGAACACACTGGCCTTTTTTACGCGACAGAAGAATAGATTCGTACGAGCCGATTACGAAGCGATTTATTGATGAAGAATAGATCATGGGTAATGGGTGATAGGTCATAGTTAAAACCATCACCTATGAACAATAAACCATGAATTATGAACCATGAACTATCACCCATGAACCATCACCAAACTCCTAAACAACTTGGTTATTTTTTTCCTGCCGAATGGCATCATCATACTGCAACTTGGTTAAGCTGGCCGCATAAAGAAGCAAGCTGGCCGGGAAAAATTCATACAGTTTATGAACCTTATTGCCGGTTTATAAAAGCATTGACAGGCGGTGAAAAAGTTTGCATCAATGTTGTTGACGAAGCGATGAAATCATTTGCCACAAAGTATTTGCAGAAACATGAAGTTGATCTGAATAAAGTTGAATTTTATTTTCATCCTACCAATGACGCATGGTGCAGAGACCATGGCCCTGCATTTTTAATTCATAAATCAGAAAAGAAAAAACTTATTGTTGACTGGAATTATAATGCATGGGGAAATAAATATCCGCCTTACGATCTGGATGATGTTATCCCAACTTTAATTGGCGAAAAATTAAATCTTCCTGTTTATCATCCGGGAATAATTATGGAAGGCGGCTCGGTTGATTTTAATGGCAAAGGAACTTTAATTACGTCAACTGCATGTTTATTGAATCCAAATCGCAACCCTACTTTGAATCAACTGCAGATAGAAAAATATTTGCAGGATTTTTATGGTATTGATCAGATACTTTGGGTGGATGAAGGTATTGTTGGTGATGATACCGACGGGCATATTGACGATACAGTTCGCTTTGTAAATGAAGACACGGTGATCGCAACAGTTGAAGAAAATAAAAATGATGAAAATTATCCTTTGCTGCAACATAATTTAAAACAGTTGCAACAGATGCGGTTATTAAATGGCAAGCAATTAAATATTGTTGAATTGCCCATGCCTGCAAAAGAAGTTATTTGGGAAGATCAACGCCTGCCTGCATCGTACGCCAATTTTTATATTGCCAATGCGGTTGTTGCCGTTCCGGTTTTTAATGATGCGAATGATGAAAGAGCATTGCAAATTATTCAACAATGTTTTCCTGATAGAAAAGTTATTGGCATTAATTCAACCGATGTTATTTGGGGATTGGGCAGTTGGCATTGTTTAAGTCAGCAGGAACCGGAAGTGTAAAATATTTTTACCACAGAGTTTTTTTACCACAAAGTGCACAAAGGTTTTCACAAAGAAACACAAAGTATTTCCTTAGTGAATCTTTTTACCTTCGTGTTTTGTGATCCAATAAAAAAAGTTTAACAAAGTACAAAGCGTTGAAGAGTGCGACGCAACGGCAGTTTCATTGAAATACAAAAGCCGGTTACAAAAAACACTTATCAAATTTTAGTTGGCAAGAAAAGAAATTTTTATTCGTTAATTTTATTATTCAAAATAATTAACGATGCCAAATTTATCATCACCGATTGCGGGTTGTATGCGTTGGGGAAAATGGGGCGCCAATTATTCAACCGCCGAATACAGAAAAATGATCGATGCCTGTTTGCAGCATGGCATCACAAGTTTTGATCATGCCGATATTTACGGCGATTATACAACCGAAGAAGAATTTGGCAATGCGTTGAAAGAAGCGCCGGCACTGCGTTTACAGATACAATTGATTTCGAAATGCGGTATCCAGATGCTTACCGAAAATCGTCCGCAGCATCAAATAAAGTCGTACAACACTTCTGCAAAACATATCGTTGAATCAGCCGAAAGGTCACTGAAAAATTTCGGAACAGATTATCTTGATATTTTATTTATTCATCGTCCCGATCCCTTATTAGATCCTGTTGAGGTTGCAGAAGCCATCACTCAATTAAAGCATCAGGGCAAGATCAAACATTTTGGTGTGTCTAATTTTTTACCGCATCAAACAGAAGCTTTGCGAAAATATATTCCGATCGAATTTAATCAGGTAGAAATATCCATTATTCATTTAACGCCATTCATTGATGGCACTTTAGATAATTGTCTTCAGCATAATATCAGACCGATGGCATGGGCACCATTGGGCGGTGGCATGTTTACCGACGAAACCCATCATCGCTTCAGAAGTATTACTGCTACTGCATTTGAGCTTGCCGAAAAATATAATACAGGCGTTAATCAAATTTTAGTGGCGTGGTTATTGTCACATCCTTCTAAGATCATTCCGGTGGTTGGTACCACAAAAGTTGAAAGATTATTGCAGGCAAAAGAAGCCAATAAAATTATTTTAGAAAGAGAAGATTGGTTTAAACTTTGGGTGGCATCAACAGGTGAAGATGTGGCGTAAAGAAATGTTCATAGGTGATAGTTCATGGGTCATAGTTCATGGGTCATAGGCGACGGTTTTAACTATGACCTATCACCTATGAACCATTACCCTAAAAATTAGTCATCATTTTTATTTTTCTTACTCAACTTAACAAATGCAGCTCTTGATGGAGCAGGTGCGGTTGTTCCTTTTAATCCCTGCCATAAAATTTCATTGAACACTAAATCGGGAACCGCATCTTCTTTATTAAAATTATATTTTTCACTTACTGCTGCCATTTTATTTTGACCGGTTTTTTCATTCAGATTAATATTTGCAGGCAAATGATCAAAGGAAGAAAAATCTGCATTGGCTGTAAAGCTTTGCCACATGGGCGTTGCAGCCGCATCGTATTGCGTCATCGGCGGCATGCCCAGAATTAGTTCTATTGTTCTCACAACAGATGAAGTTGAATACATGGTATGATCAACATAATTTCTTTTTACATACGGGCTGATCAAATATGCAGTGCTGCGGTGCGCATCAACATGATCGGGGCCGTTTTGTGCATCATCTTCCAAAATAAAAACAGCACTCTCCTTCCAGATAGGACTCTTACTTAAATAATCAATAAACAATCCAACGGCCAGATCATTATCGGCAACATACGCATAAGGTGTAGGTTTATTTTTTCGCAATCCTTCGGTATGATCATTTCCAAAACGCATGGTGCTTAATTGAGGCACTGCATTATGTGCAAGTAAAGAATCAAATTCTCTTTTCCACTGCGAAAATCTTGTTGTATCACGCACATCCAAATTCCATCCGGTATAATACGGACAAGTATGTCCATTTAAAACAGAAATGCTTGGTTTAGCAGCATGATCGGCAAACTCGCCGTAGGTTCTGAAACTAATATTATTTCTTTTGCAATTATCCCAGATATAACCATTCTTATTATTCGCAATGGCACGCAATCCTTCGCCATCATAGTTTCCACCACGACCTCCATAACTTGTGGGCCATGTTTTTTCCAAATAATCTGTTGCATAAGCACCCATACTCCATTCATGCCCGTCGGCACTTACTTCTGCATCGCAATAAAAATTATCGAGCAACACAAAATTGTTCACAATGGAATGAAGATTAGGAGTGATCTTTTCTCCAAACAATAATAAACTTGTATCACCATTACCGCCTTTCACATCACTCAACACCTGATCGAAGGTTCTGTTTTCCTTGATGATGTAAAAAATATGTTTGATGGGTGAAGCATCACCAACTTTCATCGGAACAGGATTCCCTTTTTCACCTGCGGCATTCAATTCTATTTTTTTTGAATAAGGTGTGTTGTGATAAACTGCCTGAGAAAAAATACTTAATTGTTTTTCGGAAGGAATATCAATGATACTTAAAGTGCCTGTAAATAATCCGCCGATGTATTCAACATCCTGTGTGCGGTGCGGATCGCCTTGCTGGTAAACAACCGCCTGGCGTGCATTGTACGGGCTTGGCCCTTTTGGATTTGCCTTTGAAGTAAAGCCCTTTCCGTTGCTTACAAAAATTTTCTTGCCGATCACTTTTACATTTGTTGGATACCATCCCACCGGAATAAATCCTTTCGATACACTTTTTCCCGGAACACTCACATCAAAAACACTTAAACAATTATTATCGGCATTAGCGATGTACAAAGTTTTTTCATCTTCACTCAAGGCAACAGCATTACTTGTAGAACCGCTTGGTGCGTTTGGATACAATGCAGCATTCAATGTTTCAATTACTTTTTGTTTGGTTGCATCTATCACTGAAACTGAATTATCGTTGGCATTAGCAACAAATAAATATTTACCGTTTTTGCTTAAAACCATTTCGTTGGGATTATCGCCCACAGCAATTTTGTTGACGATTTTATTTTCATTCACATCAAACAATAAAACTTTATCGCCGCCCCATGAACTGATGTACAATGTTTTTTTATCGGCTGAAAGCAAGCAGCCATAAGCTTCTGCTCCTAATGCAATTTTATTTGTGATGGTTTTTGTTTTCAGATCAACAACATATAAACTGTTATTTTCTTTGGTAACAACATATAGAGTTTGTTTGGCATCATCAATCTCAATTCCTGCCGGTGAAATCTTTTCGGGCCAGTGTTTTCCTAAAATAATGCTATCGCTGATCTTTAATTTATTGTTGATGATGACATATTTTAAAATGATATTATCATTGCCGCCACTGGCATATAAATATTTTTCATCGGCACTGAATTTTAATCCATACCAACTTTTTGCAATGACGATATTATCCAATTCAACTTCTTTGGTAGCATCAATTAACTGAATGGTTTGTTCGCTTTGCCCGTTGTTGGTAACAGCAATTAATTTTTTGCTTTTACTAACTGCAATATTTAAAGGCAGATCGCCCAGTTCTATACTTTTTCCAACTGGAGTCAAGCTCCATCCATTGGGCAATTTTATTCTTTTATCTTCTATCTCTTTTAAAGTTTGAGATTGCGCAGCAATTGTAACGATGGAGAGAATGCAGACAATAATATTTCTCATTTCGATTAGTTTTCGTAAAGCTAATTAATGAGAAGGAAACGGAGAAGTTATAAAACAAAAAATAGAAATTAAAGACAGTAAGATTACAATCTTTAATTTCTATTTTATGATGAACGATTGATTTTATTTTACCAGCTCGAAACTTTTTTCTTTGGTGTTGTCCGAACTGCCGCCCACAAACACTTTGAATGTGCCGGGTTCGTAAACAAATTTAAGATCGCTGTTATAAAATTTAAGGTCTTCGGATGTAAGCGTGAAATGAACATCTTTGCTTTCACCTTTCTTCAAAAATATTTTCTCAAATCCTTTTAATTCTTTTACTGGATGTGTGATACTTCCCACCATATCGCGAATGTATAATTGCACTGTTTCGGCACCATCATAATTTCCGGTATTGGTCACCGTTACCTTCACATCTAATTTTTCGTTTGGTTTGATGGTTGATCTATTCAATGAAATATCGCTGTACGAAAATGTTGTATAGCTTAATCCATAACCAAAAGCATATAAAGGATCATTTGAAACGTCTAAATAATTAGAGCGGAATTTTTCGAACCATTTTCCTTCACCCAACGGGCGACCTGTATTTTTATGATTGTAGTAAAGAGGCACCTGCCCTACGTTCTGTGGCCATGTGGCTGATAATTTTCCCGAAGGATTTACATCACCAAATAACACATCAGCAATTGCATTGCCGGCTTCGGTTCCTGGATGCCATACTGTTAAGATAGCAGGAACATTTTCGCTTTCCCATTTAATGGCCAAAGGTCTTCCGGTAAATAAAACCAACACAACAGGCTTGCCTGTTTTTAATAATGCATTTATTAAATTTCTTTGCACTTCAGGAATGGTTATATCCGAACGGCTCGAGCATTCGCCGCTCATCTCTGCAACTTCACCAACGGCAGCAACTATTACATCTGCTTTTGCCGCAACATCCAATGCTTCTTTGATGATCACTTCTGCAGGCCTTGTATCTCTGCTTAAATTCTTTCCAAACACATTTACCCTATCTTCAAATGCAGCATCTTCAGCAACATTAGAACCCTTTGCATATAACACATTCGCTTTATTTGCAACTGCATTTTTAATTCCATCCAAAACAGTAATAGCTTTTGTAAAATCTGTTGCCACTGCCCATGTACCTACCATATTTTCTTTACTATCGGCCAGCGGACCAATGACTGCAATGGTTTTATTTTTTTGCAATGGAAGTGTATTGTTTTTATTCTTCAACAAAACAAAACTTTGTTCTGCAGCTTCGCGTGCCACTTTTAAATTAGCATCGGTAAAAATTTCTGTGGCTGCTCTTTTTTCATCGCAATATTTATATGGATCATCAAACAATCCTAATTTATATTTTGCTTCAAGAATTAAACGGCAGGCATTATTAATTTGGTCGATGGTAACTTTTCCTTCGTTCAAAGATCTTTTCAATGTGGTAAGAAAACCTTCACCCACCATATCCATATCAACACCTGCTTTTAATGCCAATGCCGAAACAGTTTGCAGATCGCCCAAACCATGTGCAGTCATTTCATTGATACCTGTATAATCAGTCACAACAAAACCTTTAAACTTCCATTGATTGCGCAACACATCGGTCAATAAAAATTTATTTGCTGTTGCGGGGATACCATCCACTTCATTGAACGAACTCATGATGCTTCCCGCGCCTGCTTCCACTGCAGCTTTGTAAGGAGGCAAATATTCGTTGTACATCCTGATGCGGCTCATGTCGGTTGTGTTATAATCTCTTCCTGCTTCGGCAGCACCATACAATGCATAATGTTTTACGCATGCCATGATGGTATTATTTTTCGACAGATCGTTGCCCTGATAACCACGCACCATTGCCTTTGCAATTTGAGAACCGAGATATGCATCTTCGCCGCTACCCTCTGCAATGCGCCCCCAGCGCGGATCACGGGCAATATCAACCATTGGCGAAAATGTCCAGCAAATACCATCGGCACTTGCTTCGGTTGCAGCAATACGGGCTGTCTTTTCAATCAATTTCATATCCCATGAAGCCGACAATCCCAGTGGGATCGGGAACTCTGTTTGATAACCGTGAATGACATCCATTCCAAAGATCAACGGAATTTTTAATCTGCTTTCTTCCACAGCAACTTTTTGTACTGCTTTAATTTTAGCAACAGATTTTATATTAAATAAGCCGCCTACTTTTCCTTCGCGGATCTTTACACCGATATCAGAATTAGATGCTTGTCCGGTTGTGATATCCCCTGCACCGGGTAAATTAAGCTGACCGAGTTTTTCATCCAATGTCATTTTGCTCATCAGATTATTTACAAATGCATTCATCTTGGCATTTGTTGTTTGTGCGTTTGCGTTAACAACAAATGCGATTGTTGTCAATGCAACGATGTGTTTCAAAAATTTCATAGCTGATCGTTTTATTTATTCATGAAATATGTGTACTCAATTTTTTTACTGATGATATCTTTTTTTAATGACGCCCTTCTGCATCTTTTTTGGGGACAGCAAGATATTTTAATTCTTTGATGATATTATTTTCTAAAGGATTCAGTGAAGAACGTATCACTTTTGATCTTGCTGACACACCATTTTCGTTTATCGCTTCGATCGAAAAATAATAAACTTTATCTCTATCCATTCCTTTGAACCAATATTCATTCAAGTCATGCACCATGATGCAGTTATATAATTTTTCTTCTTCGGTACCATAATAAATATTGTATGCAAAAGCGTTACCAACAGGGCTCCATTTCAGCCATGCACTTCTTGTATCTTTTTCGGTACGCAAAACAATAAATTGTTTTACGGTATCGGGTTTTGTTCCATTTCCATTACCAAATACCCGCAATCCGCTGATGGCAAATTTTCCGGTAGGCATGTGAATGTTTTCGAGTTTAATAAATCTTGCCTGCACCGGTTTTTCCAATTCAACATATTCATGCGGTACATCGGTTTTATTATTGCTTTTATCAACCAGCACATTCCATTTTATTCCATCAAGAGAATAATATAATTTATATTGATGAAACTGATTATTCCATTTGCCCAAACGATTGCTGTCAACATCCTGATCGGCATAATTAATTTGTATGGCATTAACAGTTGAAATATTGCCGAGATCCGATTGAATCCATTCGCCTTTATTCCCAGAAGCGGCGCTCCAATAAGTTTTTATACTTTCATCATTGGCATTATTTGCATAATAACTTCCTAATGTAGAAGAAACCGTAACGGGTTTTTTATAGTTCAATAAATTCCATTGCGGCCGCAATGAACCGTCGGGTGATTTACCCGGAAGATAATAAGGATAATCGCCAAACGCAGTATTGCACCACATCATATCATCTTTATCAAATCCTGCAGGCCAGATACCAAGCCTTCTTTCAAAATTATTTTTTACAGAAAGAACAATGGAACTTATATGCCAGTAATTACCACTGTTATCCTGAAAAGTTGAACCATGTCCTGCACCTCTTGCAAAACCTCCGAGTTTAAAACTCAACGGATCTGATTGCGGCGTGAACGGACCTAAGGGCGTTTCGCCTACAACAACACCATCGGCATAACCGCTGAACTCTGTTCCCGGTGCACCATATTGCAGATAATATTTGTTATTGTGTTTTGTCATCCACGAACCTTCAATAAAAGGATCGAGAAAAGTATTATCCATGTGCTCGCCAAAACGTTGCCAGCCGTAACGATCGGGTTCTAATAAATACATTTCTTTTCTTGTGCCGATGGGATGCATTGTTGTTCTGTTCAATTCAATTCCATACAAAGGATATTTATTACTGCTGCCATTGTACATATATAATTTGCCATCATCATCAGTAAAAAATGCTGGGTCCCATCCACCAATTTCAAAACTATCGACCAAAGGTTTCCATTCGTTTGCTTTGGGATTGGTGCTCATCCAAATCGTAAAATTTTTTGTGTAGGTTGAACCGAATACGATCATCGTATCGCCAATAATTCCAACTGCAGGTGCACATAATTCATCATAACCTTCGTTCCACGGACGTAAAAATCTTTTGGAAATAAATTTCCAGTTCAACATATCATGGCTCCACCAATAACCCCATTGATTGGTAGAAAATAAATAAAAATCATTCTTATAATTTACGATCACAGGATCGGCAGTAGCTCTATGTCTGCCCCATTCGCTAAAATTTGGAATAGGTGTATACCCATAATCTATGTTGATGGGATTACAATATGTTTTTTGTTGCGCATGAATATTTGATGCAGCGCTCAATAAAAAAAATAAAAAAAATAATCTCGTATTTTTCATTAAAAATTTATTTTTTGATTGATGAATTTTCGAATCCTAATTTTTGTAATCCGTTTTTTATTTCCGGGCAACTCATAAATAATTTCCACAACAAACCTGTTCTGTAATTTTCTATCATCACAATGATTGGTCCCTGATCTATAGCCAGATGAGATTTTGCATACCAGTTTTTTGTTTCGCTGAAACCATCTACAAAACCATATTCGCTCCAGGTTTTATTTCCGAGATCATAATAAAAATGTTTCAAGGCTTGCATCGAATATTGTGGTGTGTATGGAAATGAAGATAGCGCAGCTGTAGGCTGGATAACGTTTTTATCAACTTCGGGACAATGTGCCACATAACCTTTGTAACTGTCACCTGCGGTTAATCCCCAACAATTTTCACCATACCCTTTAAAATGATTTGGATTCTCGATGCAATAAGCACGATTAATTAATGTGTGATTTTTTGTTTGAATCGAATAATCAATTCCGTGATCATCTTTCAAACCATTGGGATCAATTCCCATGAAAGTATATTGCTCAAAAAATAACGGTCCGCCTTTATCAAAATTTCCTAATGGTAATTCAATACCATAATATTTTTTCCCGTTCTTCCAGCTCGCACTTTTCACCCAACAATTTTCATATACTTCTTTTGAAATGGAATGATAAGGCGATGATGCAGCAACAATATAAGTTATCAATGCTTCATCCCAACCATACACAGGAAAGTTCATATCAAAATCGTTGTTCGGGCTCCAATGCCAATACAATAATTTATTATCTCCTTTGCTATGCCAGTTCCAATCGGCCGCATCCCAAATTTGTTGCACACGTTTTCTGAAATATTTTTCTTCAATATTTTCTTTGTTGAAATATTGTCGTGCAGAAAGTAAGCCCATCATCAGGTAAGACGTTTCAACAATATCGGCGCCATCATCCAATCTTCCGAAAGGAATTGTTTTGCCTGTTGCACCATTCATGAAATGCGGATAGATACCATGGTAACAATCTGCTTTAATTAAAAAATCAACTATCTTAATTAAACGTTTGATGGCAGTATCTCTGCCGATCCATTTTCTTTCAACAGCAACGATGGTGCTCATGATACCAAAGCCCGAACCACCGATGGCACAAGCTTCGGGACCGAATGTATGTTTACTTAAATTAGGTTCGTCATCAGCTTCATTAATATAATCCCAATAATATTCGGCTTTAACAGTATTGCTTCTTTCTCTTGCCAAGCCGCTTACCGGATGTGCGTAATGCCAGAAATAACGGAAGGTTTGGCGTTGAATGATATCAAGCAAAGCTGAGTCGGAAATATTTTTGATGATGCCAACAGGCGCAATATTATTTTTTGCGTTGATTGTTTTTTGTCCAAACAAATTCATCGATAATAAAAAAGAAAAAAGAAAAATTAATACGCTTCGAAGCATGATTATTTATTTTGAATATTCGAATCCTAATTTTTTCAACCCATTTTTAATTTCATCACAACTCATAAATAATTTCCACAACAATCCAGTTCTGTAATTTTCGATCATTACAATTTCAGGTCCCTGATCTATTGCCAGATAAGATTTTGCGTACCAATTTTTTGTTTCGTTAAATGCATCAACAAAACCATATTCGCCCCAGATCTTATCGCCCAGATCGTAATAAAAATGTTTCAATGCTTTCATCGAAAGCTGCGGCGCATAAGGCATTGCAGAAATGGCTGCAGTTGGAGAAATGGTACCATGATCGTTTGTTGGTGAATGTGCATCGTAACCATTATACGTATCACTGGCTGTTAATCCCCAGCAATCTTCGCCGTACCCTTTAAATTTTTTCGGATTATCAACACAATAAGAATAATTAATTAAAGTGTGATTTTTATTCTGCATCCAATAATCTGCATACTCATCTTTTAATCCATGCGGATCTAATCCGAGAAAAGAATAATGCGAAAAAAATAACGGTCCGCCATAATCAAATCCCAATGGCAAAGTATATCCGTAAAAAGTTTTTCCGTTCTTAAAAAAACTACCCTGAGCCCACCCTTTATGATACACCGAACTGCTAACAGGATAACGTTGTGCAGATGCGGCCAGCACATACGTTATCAAACATTCATTAAAACCATGTATCGGAAAATTCATTGCCCAGCCGTTGTTGGGGCTCCAATGCCAATACAAAACATCTTCGTTTTTTGTAAACCAATTCCATTCAATATCATTCCACATCCAGTTAATCCTGTTGCGCAACTCATTCTCCACAAAATTATTTTGATTAAAATATTGACGTGCACATAACAACCCTTCAAACAAATAAGATGTCTCAACTAAATCGGCCCCATCATCTTTTCGGCCAAAGGGAATTGTTTTTCCTGTTGCTCCATTCATCCAATGCGGGAATACACCATGATATGAATTTGCTTTCAATAAAAAGTTTACCATCTTCAGCAGACGCTTAGCAGCAGTATCTCTTGTTATCCATTCATGCTCTGTTGCAACAATGACGCTCATCACGCCAAAGCCAGTACCACCGGTAGTTACAACCTCATCGCCATAACCAAATGTTTTATTACTTCTTTCTCTTGCCATGCCACTTACCGGATGTGCAAAATCCCAAAAATACCTGAAGGTTTGTTTTTGAACGAGATCGAGTAATTGATCGTCGGACAAATTTTTCTGAACAGTAATTTTATTTTTTTGAGTTGATTGTTGAGCGATAACTTTTATCGAAAAAAATAAAATCAACAAAAACGAGAAAATATAAAATCTATTTTTTTTCATCCACATTCATTATCTGATTCAAAAACTATTTTATTATTCAATGGAAACATTCTACCAGATATAAGTTCCAACCGCACCTGCAGGCAAAGCTGTTGTTACCCATTTTCCGTTGAAACGGATATTGAATGATGCTGCATTGGCGTCATCATTCTCAACAATTAAAACTTTACTTCCTGTTGGTGTTAAAAAAGCAACATTGTTTAAACTGCCCGAAATATTGCTGCTAATTCTAACCGAACCTGCCGGAACAAATTTCGAAGCATGTGCAATAATATAATACCCAACATTTCTTATTACTGATGAACCGATGGTTACTGCACCTTTACAAGTATTGCAACCACCAACTGTGTGCGGACCATACGATGGATCGTTGGCTAAATTCCATTCCAGTGCATTGCGGCTCCAGTTGCGCATCGAACCGATAACAACATTTTTTAAATGCCATTTTAAATCGCCGCCAAAATCTGCATTTGATGCAGTGTATTGTTCGGTAAAATATAAATGTTTATTGGGATAGGCATTATGAACTGTAGTTAATGCGCTGATATCGCCGCCATACAAATGAAATGCAGAACCATTTACAAAACTGTTCGCAGCTGCATCGTTTAAAACGGTAACGGGATAATCAGGCCGATCGCAATTATGATCGTACACAATAATTTTTGTTGTGATCGATGCAGCCTGAAATGCAGGACCCAGACTGTTCTTAATAAAATCGGCTTCCTGTGTTGCCGACATTACCATGCTTGGATTATTACCGCCATACAATGGTTCGTTCTGGATAGTGATTGCATCAACAGTAATTCCCTGTGCCTTCATTGCCTGAATATATTTTACAAAATATTGTGCATACACATTATAATATTGCGGTAATAAACTTCCGCCAATGGAACTGTTATTATCTTTCATCCATGTTGGTGGCGACCATGGCGATCCTAAAATTTTTATATTGGGATTGATCGCTAAAATTTGTTTTAATACAGGGATCAGATCAGTCATATCATTATTCAAACTGAAATTTGCAAGATTAACATCTGTTTGTCCGGCAGGCATATCATCATAACTAAACACTGATGCATTCAGATCGGAAGAACCAATGCTTATCCGCAAATAACTGATGCCGATGGATGTTGAACCGTTACCAAATAATTCCTGCAACAAATTTGCTTTATCGGTGCTGCTTAATCGATTAATAACATAAGCACTTCCGCCGGTTAATGTAAAACCAAATCCATCGACAGTTTGAAATGTTTGTGTTGAATCAACATCAATAAAAGAATAATTATTGCTTACCGTACCGAAAGAAAGTATATCGGATTGTTTTCGCAATAACATAGATTGGTCTCCCATCGTTAACCAAAAATCTACATTGTTTACTTGTGTTGGCGGCGGTGGTGTTACTACCGGTGGCGTATTATTACTGTTATTACTTTTTGAACAATCAGCACTTCCAAGACTGAATGATGCCATGGCAATCAACAAAAATATCTTTCCTTTCATAGACAAATAGTTTTCTAAGCAATCAAAATTTTATTTTAAGATCAAAGGTACGGAGCGGTAAAACCTAAATTGCGCATACCGCTTTTTATTTCGGGACAAGCGGTAAATAAATTCCACAATAATCCCGTTCTGTAATTTTCTATCATCACAATTATTGGTCCCTGATCGATTGCCAGGTAAGAACTTGCATACCATAAAGTTTGCAAACTGAATGCATCAACAAAACCATACGTTCCCCAAAGCTTATCGCCCAAAGTATAATAGAAAAATTTTAATGCCGCCATTGATTCGGTTGGTGTGTACGGCATCGATGAAATTGCAGCCGTTGGTGCGATAACGCCAACATCGTTTGTTGGAGAGCTGGCAGTATATCCACCCGAAATATCGCTTGCAGTTAATCCCCAGCACGATGCACTGTAACCATAATAATATTTTGGATTGGTCTTGCAATAATTATAATTAATGTATGCGTGATTTTTTGTTTGAATTGAATAATCGGCATACGCATCAGTTAATCCGTTTGGATTTATTCCTAAGAAAGAATAATGCGAAAAAAACATCGGGCCGCCATACGCCGGTCCCAATGGCAATGTATAACCATAATAGTTGGCTCCATTTTTCATTGCGCCATTATTTGCCCAACCAACATCATACACTTGTTTTGCAATAGCATGTGTTGTTGAAGATGCAGCCAGCACATAAGTTATCAATGCTTCATTCCATCCCGATACAGGGATACTCCAAATATCATTTGTGTTTGTGAATGAAGGATTGTATTGCCAGTAAATAGATTTTTGTGCACCGTTTTGTGTAAACCAATTCCAGTCAACACCATTCCATATCGAATTGATACTATCGCGCAATTGTATTTCACCGGCATCGGTGCTGCTGTTAAAATATTGTCGTGCACATAACAAGCCTTGCAACAAGTAAGATGTTTCAACAATATCGGCACCATTATTATTTCCGAATGCAACCGTTGCGCCTGTTGTTCCGTTTATCCAGTGCGAAAATGCACCATGCCAACGCTGGCATTTTGTTGTTAAAAAATTAGTGATGGTATTTAATCTTGTAACAGCATCGGCCCGTGTAATAAAACCTCTGTTAGCCGCAACGATCATTGCCATGATCCCGAAACCACTGCCTCCCGAAGTAACAACATTATTATCGCCATTGTTTCGTTCCAAAGCCATACCGCAAACGGGATGACCAAAGTCCCAGAAATATTTGAATGTTTGTTTCTGAACCAGATCGAGCAATGCACTGTCGGATATAACAGCAAATTTATTTGTTGAATCGATGGCTGTAATTAAATCAATGCTGTTTGCTGATTGCAAGGATCCGCCACTCACAGATTTTAATAAAGTGGATAACGAAATATTATATTTTGTAAGTGCAGAAAGATTTGCTGCAGGAGTAATGATCAAAACACTATCGGAATTTTGATAACTAAAATTACAGGTAACTGCAACGCCGGAATTATTTGTTAATGAAAATGCCGATGCAACTGTTGTACGATCGACTTTTGTAGAAAAAAGATATTTAATTACAGGCGATCTGGGAACATTATTATATGATGTTTGATTTGACACATCATTTACCCACCATGTTTGAACAAAAACATTTTCATGCGCCGGTGGTGTTACAGTTGATGATGTGTCAGATTTTTTACTGCATCCAAACAACATAACCGATGCTAAAAAATATATGCCAAGCTTTTTCATTCCCATTTCTTCAATTATTTGTTTCGCTGATAAGTTAAAATGCTTTCATTGTTTCTTGCCACCAATAAATAATTATTTTGATTGGCCGAACGAATCCATTGCAGATCCCTCACCTGTCCTTTGATATCTAATAAATTGGATTGATGAATATAATCGATGGTTTTATCTTTTTTGATTTTCATCATTGCCAATGGCTGCGCATCATATCTTCCTTCATAAGGAATTACATCAAAGAAATTACCTCCGGCTAAATACATATTATCATCGGCTTTCTGAAAAGAAAATACCGGCGCCAATTGTAATGATGCAGGCAAGTCTTTTATTTCAAAATTTCCTTTACCATCGCCAAAGCAAGCAGCCGAGCCCAAATGCTCTGCCATCAATGGTTTGATGGTATCGATCCATCCATAAAAAACATCTTTCATTGGCACACCTGCATACTCTGCATATTTTAAATAATGTTTTCGAAGCAATGGCAACGGACGTTCTACTTCGTCTTTTGCAAGGAATGGATATTCAACGCCGCCCGATGTATAAGATAATAATTGATAGGCGCGGCCACCATGCGTAAAATCGCCAACATACATTCTAACCGGGCCATCTTTCAAACTCCAGAATTTATTATTCCATCCCCAATTGCCAGCAAGAAAATCAACATTACCATCGCCATCAACATCGCCCACAAAAACAGTTTGCCACCATCCTGTTGAATTTGGAATGGTTGTTTGCTTAAATGTTCCTTTATCATTTATAAAAATTGTAAGCGGCATAAATTCACCTGCAACGATCAGATCGGGCCAGACATCTTTATTTACATCTGCAAATGATGCCGATGTTACCATTCCTATTTTATCGAGATTGATGATATTATTTTTTGCAACAGAAAAATTTCCTTTGCCATCATTAATTAATAAATAAGATGTTTGAGGATAACCATAAGCAACAGGATTGGAAAGTGTTCCTACAAATAAATCCAGATCGCCATCATGGTCAACATCGGCAACAGTTACACATGATTTATTTTGTAAGATTTTGGGAATGCCATTTTCAGATTTTTTATAATGACCTTTGCCATCATTAATATATAAACGATCTGCATAATCGGGATGCATGTTAGGTAAATGGTTACCACCGCTAACAACATAGAGATCTAATTTTCCATCACCATTGGCATCAAAGAAAACAGCATCAACATCTTCACTGTTTGCATCGGCTTTAAATGTTTGTTCATCGCCCGAAACAAATGTTCCGTTTTTTTGCTGTATCATCAAAGCACCAGGTTGTTGTGCAGCACCGCAAACATAAAAATCCTGCAAGCCATCTCCATTCACATCGCCCACAGCTATTTTTGGGCCCCGTGTAGATTCTTCATGCGGAATTAAATATTGTACATTAAAATCTATAAAATTATTTTCCTGATGTTGCCAGTTTATTTTTAATTTATCATCGGCAGATGTAAACACTGAATTTTGTTTTGGAAAATAAGTTTCATAATTAAAATTATTGGTTGCATCTTTTTGAACGAATGTGTATTGTTTATTTGCTGCAACATTTTTTATTGTCTGGCATTTTTGAGTTGGCCAAACAACAAGGATGCTATCGATGGTTGATAAAGTATCTAAGCCAAAATGCAATCTTGTATCGGATGATGATTGAAAACCACGTGTAAGCATCAACTGCTGATATTGCATTTTACCTTTTTGAAAAACATATGCTTTACAACCAATTCCGAAAGTATTAAAACCCATATCGCCTTTGAACGAAATGGATATTTGGTTTTTCTTTTTCGAATTATTCTTTAAAATTGTTGCAGGCGCATTTACGCAATTAATTACCAGATCTAAATTTCCATCATTATCCAGATCAGCATACGATGCACCTGTAAAATATCCTTTCATTTTTCCGGTTCCCCAACTATTACTTACATCTTTAAAACTTAAATTACCATCGCCCTTAAATAAAAACGGATGCGATGCACCATCGGGCATTGCATTGATTGCATCATCATCATATTTGTTGGTGCGGTCAAGTCCTTTCATTTTAAGTGACGACGCATACATCACGTAATCCATATCCACAGGGCGTTTCACGATACCGCTTGAAATAAACAGATCTTTATTTCCATCATTATCAAAATCGGCAAACAACGGACTCCAGCTCCAATCGGTTGCAGAAACACCATTAATCAATCCTACTTCACTAAAGCTGCTGCCGCTACCATTATTTCGTTGTAAACAATTTCGTGAACTTTGATGCTGATATCCGTTATGTTCTAATTTCATTTTATAGATATCCGGATTTTCATCGCTTCCATAAGTCTTTAAAGTTTTTTCATCGGGCGGTAGCATATCAACAGTAACCACATCTATTTGACCATCGTTATTATAATCGGCAGCATCGTTACCCATGCTGAAACGGCTGTAATGATTAAAATGTTTGGCACCACTTTCGGTAAATGTTCCGTTACCGTTATTAATATAGTAATAATCGTTTTCATGAAAATCGTTGCCGATATAAATATCATCCCATCCATCATTATTAAAATCTGCAACGGCAACACCAAGGCCATACCCTAAATTACTTTGATAGATGCCAGCCTCTTTCGATACATCAGTAAATTTTTTTGATGGTCCGTTCAAATCATTTCTGAAAAATTTGTCGCCCGAAAGTGCATCATATTTTCTTCTGTTAATTGTATCGACAATGTTTTGATTGGGCTGTTGCGATTGATTCAATAAATAACAATCCAGGTCGCCATCATGATCGTAATCGAAAAAAACTGCCTGTGTGCTGTAGCCCGAAAAATCTAATCCATATTTTGCTGCACTCTCGGTAAAAGTCCCATTCCCGTTATTAATAAAAAGTTGATTATGCCCGTTTTGATCGTGTGCCTGCGCATAGGCACAAACATAAATATCTAAAAAACCATCGCCGTTAACATCGGCCATCGTAACACCGGTACACCAGTCCGAAGTGCCCGCCACGCCTGCTTTATCGGTGATATCCTCAAATTCGAAATTGCCTTTGTTCAAATACAATTTATTATGGCCAGAGCTGTTGGCAGAGAAATAAATATCAGGCAAACCATCGTTATTAATATCGCCAATGGCAACACCGCCGCCATTGTAATAATATAAATAATACAGGATGCTGAATAGATCTTTTTTCTCCAGATTGTTTTCGAATTTAATATGCGTTGAAGCAGAAGACAGTGATATAAACATCGTATTCGAATTGTTGCACGAATACAGTACTACAGCAACAAACAATAAACAACCGATGCCGAATTTTAATTTAAACATAAACTGTTTTTTATAAAATGAATATTTTAAAAACTATTTTTCCTGATTGATGATACTACTCATTTTCTTTTTTTCATTCTTCGCTCCCGATAGTATTTGCTTTGTTTCTTCGGGATAGATCGAAATAAAATGGGAGCGCATTACTGCAGATGTTGGGATAGATTGCCCCTGCAATAAAACCATGATTGCTCTGGATGATTGTTCGGGCATATGGCAATCGATGCAATTCTTTTTTAATTTTTCGGCGCTTACTTTATCAACCATCTTACAAAAATTATTTTTCGAAACACTATGGCAATTCATGCACCGCTGAGAAAACACTTCAAGTTTCCCTATTTCATTATCGTGTGCACTGTGGCAGGAACTGCAAGTCATTTCACTTAGATTGAAACATTTACTTGCCGACAACATGCCAAACTGATTGCCGTGCACATCCATATCTGCAACAGATTTTGTTACACTATCGGTTGCAAAGAAATTAGATAAGGTATCGCCTGCTTTAAATTCGAATGAAGGTTTGGTTTTTGATAATTTTCCTCCGTGACAAACACGGCACATATCTAAACTCTGCTGCCGCGTGAAAGTTTTTGGATTAAGAATATATTGACCGATTTTTTGATCGGGATTTTTCGTATGAAATTCAACATGCTTTGCGCCGGGTCCGTGACATCTTTCGCAACTGATACCTAACACAATATCTGTTCTTGAAAATTCTTCGGGATATTTTTCAGCATCAGATATTTTATTAAAATAAGTGCTGTGGCATTCTAAACAACGCGAAGTAATAGGACGGTGAAACATTACTTTATTGGAATAGCCGGGACTGTTAGACCACTGACCGGCAGATGTAAAATAAGTAATGGGCAACTGAAATAAATTACTTTTATTCCAATACATAAATGTTTGTCCCCGTTTGCCCGATCCAACAACAAAATCAAAAGGCTTGGCTGTTTTTTCGATACCGTTTACATATTCGACCTGATATAAACTATCATTCCTTTTTTCCATTGAAATGTAAACAGAAGGATTATAACTAAAAGTATTTTTGCCCGCTTCGAAACTGCCTTTGATATTTTTTTCGATCCCGATTTGTGAAGTAAGATAATGCGATGTTTTAATGTGTGCTTCATAAATATCTTTATGGCATTTGGCACAACTTAATTCGCCCGAAAACTGTTCGTATTTTACTGTTGAAATATATTTTGAATTTGTTTTTTCTTTATTACTGCAGGTAATAAAAATAAAAACACTCAGGATCATTCCTGAAACTATTAACACATACCGCGAAAGAAATACTTTTCTGATCATTGCAAATCGTTACGTTAAAGTTCCATCATCTTACCCTACATAAAAAAAATTTGTGCGAATAATAAAGGGCTGAAAAATGTTTTTCAGCCCTTTATTAAATTATATGATCCTTGTTTCGACTTTTTTACATTTTACCATTGTATAAAGCCGTAATTTCTGAAGCTGATAAAGCCTTGCTGTACATACGGAATTGATCTAATCCACCATCCCATTGCATGCCCCAGCCCATATCTTTTACATGCCTGTTACCGCCTATATCCAAACCGGTAATTTTACCAGCATCAATATTAGCAGCTCCGTGCGTTCCCCAGTTTTGCGTATTTGGATTAGCAGTACCATCAATAAATAATGTCATGATAGATGTACTTGCATCATATACGATAACAATATGATGCCACTGGTTATCCATTATACCTTTAATTCTTTGGGTACCTGTCCATTGAAACCAGTTATCAGCCATTTTCGCATCCACCACATCAATTTTTATGATGGCTGAATCATTAACTGTTCCCCAATCAAATAAACAGAACATGGCAGTACCGCCGGTCCAATAGCCATTGTTAGAAGCTAAGTGGAAAGCAAAAGATGCATTTCCCTGAGGGGCACCATTACGTTTTTCCCAAAATGAAATTGAAAAACTGTTTGCAGTAGAAGCAAAATCATTTGCTCCTGCATATTGGATGATTTTAGTTCCGTCACCCTGAACTGCTTTTCCCGAAATACCTGCAATTTGGGTAAAAGGATTATCAGAAGGGAAATTGGCCCTGATGCTGTCAACTCCATTCATTAAAGGATTAGAGGTTGTACCATCAAACGCAGCATAAAATTTTAAAGGACCGCCCGGAGGGTTTGCATCTTGAGGATATGCTCCAAGAGCTGGTCTGTCTAATTTCTGACAACCAATCATACCGCCAAGGAGAATAACCATAGCAATCAGTAATAAACTTTTTGCCATTTTTATATTTTTTATCATGATGAAAAAATTAAATATTATTAGATTAATTTAATTATTACCAAAGAGGATTTTGTACCAAAACGCCTCCGGATAAATCGATTGCTTTTTGCGGAATAGGATAATACTGGCAACGAGGCGTGTAGCCTAATGGCGATAGCACTGTATTTGCATCTATTCCATCTGCAGCAGGAGTCCATCTTACTAAATCATAGAACCGATAGCCTTCCATTGCAAATTCCCAACGGCGCTCATTTTTAATTGCTGTACGCATTTGAGCCTGACTAACAAAAGGAATTGGAGGAAGAACAGAACTGTTACCACCTCTTGCTCTTGCCCTTATCTTTTCCAAATTAGCTGCAGCAGTTGCACCATCACCTAATTCGTTAGAAGCTTCTGCCAACATTAATAATACATCAGCATAACGGAGTATTCTGTGATTGATCCAATCTGCACCACCACTACTGTTTATCTGTCCTGTATATGCACGCATAGAAGGATCGGAATACACTTTTTTGTTCCAAAAAGGTTGATCCAATGTTCCGGCAGAACCCGGAGAAGCAGCATTATATGGCGGTACTACTGCACCATAACCTCCCTGAGAAGGACCACCATCAGATTGGCCTGAGAATAAAATTGTCATATTTTTTCTTGGATCTGAATTGTCCCATGCATTATTCAAAACACTGGTTGGTGTATTCCAACCCCAACCTAAATTCCATGAAACATCAGCACCACCCTGACGAACATTTTGAGAGGTACCCCATTGTGTAGCATTCCAGTTTGCACCGGCTGCACCAACAAAAGATTGCATTTCGAAGATAGATTCAGGGCCGTTTTTGCCAGCACCGTTTAAACCATCTTTCCAGATATCATAGAAATTGGTTGCTAATGAATACTGGCCAGAGTTAATCACTTTATTACACAAAGCCACAACATTCGACCATTGTTGTCTGAATAAATAAGTTTGTGCCCATAAAGTATTGGCAGCACCACTTGTTAATCTTCCCGGATAAGTATTAGTTCCTGCTACAACCCAATTCAATGGTAACAATTTAGAAGCCGAATCCAGATCGCTGTCTATTTGCGCATAGATCTGCGCAATTGTAGCTTTAGGTTTAACTCCATCTGCAGGATTTGTATAATAAAAGTTGATCAATGGAACCTGTCCGTATGCTTTCACTAATTCGAAGAAACTATACGCTCTGAAGAATTTTGCTTCGCCGATATTTCTTAATGATGCAGGATCAGTTGCTTTTAACGAATCTGCCCAATGTAATTCTGTATTACATAAATTAATCATTGAGTAGTGATCGTTCCAATAAGTATTGGTAGCCCAGTCATCTTTAGTGTATTTGAATGTTTCAAATTCAGCATTAATTTCGGCACCATCGGTTAAACTACTTCCTTTCTGAGCATCATCATCTCTGATACTGTTAAAATCTATCCAGGGTAATGTTGAAAAACCAGCCCATCTCAAAGTATTGTATAAACCAAGACTCTGGCTTTCCAATGCTCCCTGATTGATGTCTGCATAAGTTGCCGATAAAGGTTTTCGATCAAGAAACTTATTACAGCTTATAACGCTTACTAATACGGTAGCTAATATTAGTAAACTTCCTATTGTTTTAATATTATGTTTCATATAATAGTTCATTTATAAATATTAGTTAAAATGTTACATTTAATCCCATTGTTGTAACCATTGGGATAGCACCACCGCCGAAGTCAAATCCAAATGCTGTAGCATCTCCGCCAAACTCAGGAGTATATCCTGTATTGTGCTTCCATGTTTTCAGGTTTTGAACGTTAGCAAATACTCTGAGGCCGGTGATTTTTGCTTTTGACAAAAGTTTTTGATCGAATGTATATCCTAACTGAAGATTTCTGATTCTGAAATAACTACCATCTTCGATGTTGTAAGTTGAACCGTTGTAATTAAACCTGTCGGCCTGGCTAAGAATTGGTTCCCAATTTGAAGTTCCTGCACCATGCCATCTGTTCATTTTAAATGCAGCATAGTTTACTCTTTGGAATGGAGACTCAAGAGAACCCCAACCTCTGAAAATCATATTGCCATATACGCCGCCAAAATCAACACCAAGACTAAATTGTTTATATGTAAGGTTTACTGAACCTCCATAAGTAAATTTAGGAGATGGATTTCCAATAACAGTTCTGTCGTTAGGTCCAATAACACCGTCTCCGTTTACATCATGGAATTTAAAATCGCCGGGTCTGTAAGAACCTACAGCAGATGCTACGGGAGAAGCCAAGATATCGGCATAAGATTGATATAATCCATCTACTTTATATCCGTAGAATGAACCGATTGGTTGACCAACAATTGTTCTGGCCTCACCGCTTCCGTTATTAAAGAATGCACGGCTTAAGAAATTTCCTAAACCCTGTAAATCCGGAGCTAAGCTTTCCACTCTATTCTTCATAAAAGTGATGTTACCGGCAACTGAAACAGAAAAATCTTTATTTACTTTTTGATTCCAGGATGCGGCAAATTCTTCACCCCAGTTTTTAATGCTACCACCATTAATTAACTCTGGTTTAAGACCTAATGGAGCTCTGTCAACATAAGTCATTAAATTATTAGTCAGTTTATTGTAGTAGTTGGCTTCTACATGCAATCTGTTATTGAAAGCCGAAAACTCAATTCCTACTTCAGCAGAATTTACTGTTTCCCATTTTAAATTAGGACTGGCTATATATGCAGGAGTTACAGCAGAATATAAATAAGAACCAAATGGTGAACTGGTACCACTTCCTAATGTTACACCGGGATAAGCCGGATAAGGGAATGTATTACCATTACCATCAACTGCAGATTGGTTACCCAAAACTCCTGTAGATGCTTTTAATTTTAAGAAATCGAAAAATTTCTGATTCTGCATGAAATTTTCTTTACTGATTTCCCATCCACCACCAATAGCCCAAAACATTTGGTTTCTGTTTTGTGGTAACATTAATGAAGATGCATCATTACGTATAGAAGCAGTTAAGAAATATTTTGATTTGTAATTATATAAAACCCTTCCTAAAGCTGAAACTGTTGTAGCTTCTGATTGACTTGAATAAGTATTTGTTGGATCAACAATACCCCAAGGACCGGAACCTATATACCAAAATCTGGGATCGTTTGGAATGGCTAAATCAGAAGCACTTGTTCCTTGTTTAGCCAATACTTGTGTATTGAAATTTCCTTTATAGTAAGTTGTAAAACCACCGGTTGCTGTAATGCTGTGACTGCCTAATTGTCTTTTAAAAGTTAGGATATAATCTTGCTGGAATTTTCTCCAGGCACTATTGTTTTCCTGCAAACTGGTTTGTTGTCTGTATAAAGTTGGTGTATTGTTTAAAGGATTATAAAAATAGTACAAAGGAGCATATACTCTTGTATTTACACTACTAATATCAGCATACCAGGTTGCTCTGAAGTTGAAATATTTAAGTAAGTTAATATCAACATAAGCACTACCTACATATCTGTATTCGGTACTTTTTGTTTTATCCCACTCATTTTCCAAAACCAATAAAGGATTAACCACGCCGGAGTTTTGAAGCCCTGCATCCAAACCAGAATAAATAGGAACATTCATACTGTCGGTACCATAAGGATTCTGAACCTTAAATGTTTTTGTTAAGGCAGAAACTTGCGGCATTACTTTTCTTGCAGCATCCAATACCCAAGATGCTCCATATGGGTTATCTGTTTTGGCGGTATTAAATGTAAAACCGAGTTTAATACCTTTTGTTGCTTTAAATTCGTCACTTAATGAAAGGGTAATTTTCTTTAAATTTTCGTGTCTAATGATTCCATCATCAGAAAGGTAACCTACTCCAAAATTGAATTTGTTTCTTTCAGTAGCACCAGAAACACTTAGATTACTGTTACTGAAATTTCCTGTTCTTGTAACCGCATCGATCCAGTCGGTATTAGCAGTTAATGCAGAATAATCAGGTGTAGTTACATTGTTGTTTGCATTTTCTTCTGCAAACAAAGTATTGAACTGGCTTGCATTAGCCATTTGAATTTTATCAACTAATTTTTTAAATCCGTAACTGGTATTGAAATTAATAATAGTCTGACCGGCTTTTGCTTTTTTAGTGGTGATAGCTATTACACCTGTAGCACCTTTAACACCGAAGATGGCCAATGAAGACGGATCTTTTAAAACTTCGATTGATTCAATATCATTTGGATTTAAATAATCAATATTATCATTAAAAATACCATCAACAACATATAGAGGATGTACTTGACCAATACTAACTGTACCACGAATACGAATATCGGGTGCTTGTCCTGGTGTACCATTATTTACAACATACAAACCGGCCACTTTACTTTGCAACGATGCAACAGGGTTTGTATTTGGTTTATCGGCAACTTCTTTACCGGCTATTTTAACGATTGAACCTGTAAGGTCTCTTTTATTTGCGGTACCATAACCAATAACAACCACTTGGTCTAATACTTTTTCAGATTCTTTTAAAGTAACATTCACTTCTTTTCTGCCACTAACAGATATTTCTGTTTGATTAAAACCAACAGATGAAATAACCAAAGTTGCATTATCAGGAGCAATGATTGTAAAATAACCATTTACATCGGCTGATGTAACAACAGTTGTTCCTTTAACTCTTACAGTTGCAGATGGAACCGGGTCGCCATTTGAACCCATTACCCTACCTGTAATTTTAATATCCTGAATTAAATTATCTTTTGCTGATAACACAATCAGGTTATTGCCCAAAACTTTATAAACAAGGTTTGTTCCGGCAAAGATTGTGTTCAACACATCTGTTACCAAAGCTTTATCAACATTAACATCAACTTTTGGATTGGTTAATGAGATGGCGTCATCGTTGTAAAGAAAACGGCAATTACTTTTTTTCTCGATAGTGTACAATACCTTTTTAAGTTCTACATTGGAAAGTTTAAGTGTAACTTTTGACTGTGAGAATCCTTTGGCCGAAACTTGTACAAGCGAGACTAAGAGTATGGCAATTGTTAGTTTCATAAGTAGCAATACTTTGAGAATGCCTGAGGTTTTTAGTGCACTCCCCGTTTTAGTTTTTTTCATACTTTTATTGTCTAAGGTTAAGTAAATGTGAGAAACTTGAATTCCTTGGTCGGTATCAACAAGTTTTTCGTTTAATCCTTGGCGGGAAATGGTTATTCATTTCCCGTTTTTTTTAAGCATTGGTTAGGTTGTTTTTTTAATCATATGGTTTTATTTGGTGATTGTAATAGCATTTTTATTGATAGTAAATCTAAATTTAGTGGTGTATTGCAAAGCCAATAAAGCCTGTTCAACAGTTTCAGTTTCAAAAGAACCGGTCAGATGTTCCTTCTTCAAATCCTCATCAGTAATATTAATATTTACCCCATACCATTTTTCCATTTTAGAAGCAACATCTTCAAACGATTCGCTTCTGAATTCTAATTTGTTCTCAACCCATGAAGTTTCTACAATTGTACTATCGATGTTGAGATGCGTTAAATGCCCAATGGTTACCAAAGCTTCAGGCGCTTCAATAAGATCTTTTGTTTTCTTACTGCTTATGATTGTTGCGGGTGTAACAATATTATCGTTAAGCAATGTCAATTTCTCATTTGGCTTTAAATAAATTTTTTCGCTTGGTCTGTTCTTTAAAGTCACTTCAATTCTTCCGCGTATCAAACTTGTTTCTGTTTTCCTTTCGTTGGGGTAACATCTAACATTAAATGCTGTGCCCAAAACTTTAATATCCATATTTGAAGTATGGATAATAAACGGTTTCTCAGGATTTTTTGTAACATCAAAAAAAGCTTCACCAACTAATGATACCTCCCTCAGCTTATCACCATATTTATCATTATCATACGATAATTTACTTCCTGCATTCAACCACACTTTGGTGCCATCAGCTAAAACAAGATAAGTTTTGGATCCGTTTTTGGTAGTAATCTCGCTTGTTTTATGTGGTATAATTTTAGCGATTTTAGTATTGTTGGTATTGAGAAAAATAAAAAATATAACTGCAAAAGATAAAACAGCAACACTGCCGGCAACAAATGTTTTCCGGAAATTTTTTAATAAAAACCCTTTTTTATTATTCTCAATCGAACTTATTAAATGCTCATCATCCTCTTCTGCATTAACCGAAACCAATCCTTCTTTCTGCATTCTCGAATAAAGTTCCCTGTATTTATATTCGGCATATTGCCTGTTTTCAACGGGATGAGATTGCCAAAAATCTTCGAGGATTTCCAAGGAATATGCCTCAACGGGCTGAAGTTTTAAAAGATTTTTTAATTCTTCTAATTCAGCAAGCTCTATCTCGTTAGATAGTTTTCGGGGTATCAGTTCCCAAATTCTGTCGGAATCGTTATTGGTCATGGTTAGAGTTTAAGGACACAGAAAAGATAAAAATCTACTAAAGAGTTAAAAAATATTTTTAACAACTCGTTTTTATATTTCTCTCGGAGGGGGTTTCACTTCTTTTTTAAGGTCGAAATTAATGGCATTCCCTATTTTTTTTACAGCTATAGCCATTTGACTATCAATTGTTTTTACTGAGATATTCAGTAAATCTGCTATTTCACTGTATTTTAATCCGTCTTCTTTTACCAGCTTAAAAATGACCTTGCATCTGGGGGGTAGCATGGCAATAGCCGAGTTAATTCTGTTAATTACTTCGGAAGTAATTAACATTTGTTCGGGATTATAGGAAATGCTCGACAGTGATAGACTCATTTCATCCAAGGAAACAACTTCTTTTCTGAAATGACGGGATAAATAATTAAACGCAGTATTTTTTGTACTGATGTACAGGTATAATTTGAAATTATCGATATTATTGAGATTGCTTCTGTTCTGCCATATCTTTAAAAATACATCCGATACAATTTCTTCGGCAAGTTCTTTATTTTTTATGATGGATTGTGCAAACTGAAATAAACGCGGCATAAATGCAACATACAATTGACCGAATGCATTTTGATCATCGGCAACAGCAATTTTCTTCTGCAGGTCTTTTATTTCTTCAATTGTAAGCATCAAATCGTCAGAAAAAAGTTAGGTTTTATATTTCGATTAAACTAAATTTAAAGTCGTCACGTTATTTTTTTCATTTAATCAACTCCTAATTAGATAAAAAGGTAAGCCATTAAGCTGCATTAATAAAAAATATTTTTTTAAAAGCAGCTTGTTTTAAAATCATTATTACAATAAATTTAAATTCATTTATTGAAATAAAATTATTCAGTCTCTTCTTGCACTTGTTTTATGATTAAAAGGCTGTCAAAAATAATAGTTACAATTATTATTATTGATATTGTTGAACGAAAAGTTTGCGCAATTTTTTACAAACTTGTTTATTTTGTTAAAAATGTTTTTAGATTGATGTTTGGTGACAGAGGTTACATTATTTCTTCATTGCCTGTATATCTTTGTTTGTAATATTTCAAATAAAAAGAAAATGAAAAAAATTTATTCGGGTTTATTGATGTTTATTTTATCATCATCGATCATAGCATGTGGCAATGATAATATTAAACTTACCGATGAGAATTCGGATACTACAACTTTACCGGCCAAAGAATTTCAGAAAGAAATTGCAAAAGCAGATGCGCAAATATTAGATGTGAGAACAATGCAGGAATACCAATCGGGGCATATAAAAAATGCTTTGCTGGCCGACTGGACCAATATGGATGAATTTGTGTACAGAACGCAATCGTTGGACAAATCGAAACCGGTTTACACATATTGTTTAAGCGGTGCAAGAAGTGCAAGAGCTGCACAATGGTTAAGAGAAAAAGGATTTAGAGTTTATAACCTTGCAGGCGGTATTGCTGCATGGAACAGAGAAGGTTTGCCATTGGATGGTGTTACAAACGATGTGAAACAAATTTCTTTAAAAGAATATCAGTCATTGATCCCTGCCAATAAAACCGTTTTGGTTGATATCAGTGCAACATGGTGCCCACCCTGTAAAAAAATGGAACCGGTCATTGATTCACTGGAGAAGATGCAGGCAAATAATTTTTCTGTAATTAAGATCGACGGCGGCGAACAAAATAATATTGTCCGCTCGTTAAATGTTACAGCTTTCCCAACATTTATTGTGTATAAAAACGGAAAAGAGATCTGGAAGAAACAAGGCATCGTTAGTATTGCTGAACTTTCGTCAGAATTAAACCTGCAGCAGAATTAATTTTTTTCTTTTCATTCCTTACCGAAATAAGTTATGAAATTCAATCAGTGACTTGAGTCACTGATTAAATTATTTTCAGCAACCAACTTTGCATTTGTAAAAAAATAAAAAAATGAAAGAATTATTAAGCAATCCCCAAACATCAATTCTGGATGTAAGAACTCCGATGGAGTTTGAAATGGAACATATCAACGGTGCAAAAAACATTCCGGTAAACGAGATCCAGTTTCGATTGGATGAAATAAAAAAATTATCGCAGCCAATAGTTGTTTATTGCCTGTCGGGTGGCAGAAGCGCAATGGCAGCAAGCATTTTGAAACAAGCCGGCATCAATGAAGTGTATAACGGCGGCGGTATTGGCAATATCAAACATGTACTTTATAATTAATTAAAAATGCTGCAAACATTATTACGCAATTGGACAGCCATGCGATTGATACGATTGGTATTGAGCATCATTATCATTATTCAATCTGTTACAGCAAATGATACTGCCATGGCTTTTGCCGGCGTATTTTTATTGTTGATGGCTGTAGCAAATATCGGATGTTGCGGTGCTAATGGTTGTGCAACTCCATCTTATAAAAAAATCGATGCAGATAAAAAAGATCAACCCGTTACTTATGAAGAAGTTGTTTAACGAAAATAAGTTATACGTTTTTGGTGCAATCGCCGGAGCCATCGGTGGATTTATGTATTGGAAATTTGTTGGCTGCAGCAGCGGAACGTGTATGATTACATCGAGCCCAAGAAACAGCACGCTTTATTTTGCATTGATGGGTGCCATATTTTTCGGCATGTTCAAAAAAGAAAAACAAAGAGCAGAATAATTAATCCTGCTCTTTGTTTTTTTATGACTTACTTCCACTACGTTTATTTTATTTCATCGTTTGCACTTACAATAACACTGTCGCCTGCATGCAATAAGCCAAACACTTCGGCTCTTTCGGCTGTTTCATTTCCGGTTAACACATCAACCCTTTCTGTTTTACCATTGCGTAAAACAATCACATATTTTCTTTCGGTAGAACTTACTACCGATGATTTAGGAACAGAAAATGCTTCAGCATTTCCTTTCGCATCCAGCAAAATATCGGCATACATTCCGGGCGATAATAAACCATTATTATTCCAAACATCAATTTCAATTCTTTCAGAACGGAATTGCGTATTTACATTATCAGATTTTCTGCTTACAAAACCAATATTCCTTTTTCCCGGAAATGCACTAACAAAAAACGATACAGTATCTTTCTCTTTTAACTCTGCAGCAATTCCTTCCGGAACATCAACCTGCAAGCGCAAATGGTTTACCTCCTTGAGTTCGAGCATAGGTTTATCTTTTGCTGATGCATTAACCAAAGCACCCGGATGAACATTTCTTTCTGTGATCACACCATCAAACGGCGCAGTTACTTTTAAATAATCCATCATGGTTTGCTGCATTTCCCAATTTGCTTTTTCGGCATTCACCAATGCACTATCGGATTCTACTTTTGATTTTACTGTTGACAGATCGAATGGCGAAATAGCACCCTGTGTTTTTGATGCTTCCAGTAACCGCAGGTAATGTTCTTTATCGATCGACAATTCGGATTTTGCTCTTACATATCTTTCTTTAGCCTGCAAAGTTGCCTGCAATAATTCAGGTGCTTCTAAAACCATTAATAAACTTCCTTTCTTTACAACAGTTCCAATATCAACCAAAACCGTTTTTACATAACCATTTACTTTAGGAAAAATGCTTACTTCCTGGTACGCGGCCAATTGCGCAGGAAGTTTTACAATTGTTGCCACACCCGATTTTTCAACAATTGTTGTCTGATAATTTGCTGATGATTTTTTTGTTGATTCTTCTTTTTTATCATCTTTTTTTTCTTGCGAACAGGCAGAAAAAATAATTAAGATTGAAATGAAAACGATTCTGTTTTTCATCTGTATATTTTTTTGTTTTTAATTGTCAGATGGAACTCGCCACAAAAAAATATTCATTCCTGTTGGTAAAAAATGGATATTTTTTTATGGCTCATTTCATGTTGAAATAATTTATTTATTGATGTCTTCAGGTAATAATGAAACCGATTTAAAGGAAGCTTTTTGCTGTATCCATCCATATACCAACGGCACAATGAACAAAGCCGCAAACGTAGATGCAGCAAGTCCTCCGATCACTGCTCTTCCCAATGGTGCTGACTGATCGCCGGCTTCTCCTAATCCACTTGCCATGGGTATCATACCTGCTATCATTGCCAAACTCGTCATTAATATCGGACGTAACCTTATGCTTGCTGCAACAGTTGCTGCTTTGAACGGATCTTTATAATCTAACCGTAATGCTTCGGCATTGGTTACAATTAAAATTGCGTTTGCAACCGATACACCTACCGCCATAATAATTCCCATGTACGATTGAAGGTTTAATGTTGCACCGGTCGACAATAATAATATCATCGCTCCCAATAAAACGGCAGGCACTGTTGACAATACAGAAATGGCTAATCCAAACGATTGATAATTGGCCGCAAGTAATAAAAGAATTACAATGATGGCCGCAATCAAACCCGACTGCAACGAACTTAATGTTTCTGTAAGCAGTGATGACATCCCCCTGATCTGTGCAATCATTCCTTTTGGTGGTGTGCCCAAATCGTTAATGGCATGTTGAACTGCAGCAGTAGCGGTACCCAGATCTTTTTTATAAATATTAGCACTAACAGTTAAAAATCTTCTTGGTCCGCTTCGGTCATATTCGCCCGGCAAAGTATCGATTGATAAATCTGCAACATCAGATAATATTGGTCTCTCCTTCCCTTTTACCAGAGGAATAGATTGCAGTTCTTCAATAGAATTCATGATGTATTCGGGAACCTGTACCTGTACCTGATAAGTATAGGCAACTTTCTGATCTAACCATTGGATCTTTTCAGTAAAGCGGCTCGATGAGGTTGCGTCAGTAATACTTCGTGCAACTTCATTCAAATTCAATCCCATCTGTGCTAACTTATAACGATCGATGTGCATTTTAATAGTCGGAAAATGAAGTGGCTGTGCAACCTGTACATCGCGCAGGTAACTTATCTTTTTAAGACTATTCACTAATTTTTCGGAATATGATTTGATTTCATCAAAATTCTTACCCGCCACTCTCACTTCAATTGGTGTGGATGCACCTTGCGCCATGATCTTTTCTGTTAACTCGATCGGTTCAAAAGAGATACTCACATCGGGATAAACCGCATTTATATTTTTTCTCAGCTTATCTTTTAACTCATCGAGATTGGCTTTATAATGTTCATCCAGGTTAACCTGCATAACAGCTTCATGCGTACCGCTGTTAAAAATATAAAGATTACTCGTTCCGTAGCTGCTCGGTATCAAACCAACATAAGTAGAACTTACTGCAAGGTTTCCGTTAACAGTTGAATCAATTATGTTCAATATACCTTTTACGGTACGTTCTGTTTTTTCTAATCGTGTGCCATCAGGTTCTTTAATGCGCAACTGCAATTGGCCATTATTAGATTTTGGTAAGAGGTCTTTACCAATTACCGTAAAACAAATTCCTGCACCGGTTAATGCAAGTACCAGATAACCGATAACAATGCCTTTTCGTTTTGGCATCCATCGCTCCAGGCGATTGGCCAAACTCATTTTAATGCGCTGAAAAAAATCATTTTCTTCAGGATGTTTTTTATCCTGTTTGTTATGTTCATTTATTTCATCCACTTCATTATCATCCAATGCCAATCCGGCATGTGCATGCTCTTGGTTATGGTGATATTGAAATTTTTCTTCTTTCAACAACCAGTTAGAAATTACAGGTACCAATGTTTGCGCTGCGATGAAAGAAATAATCATTGCGAAACCAATCGATAATGACAATGGAAGGAACATGGCTTTTGGTACTCCGGTCATTACAAACGATGGTGCAAACACGGCGAGGATACAAAGTAAAATGAGTAATAATGGAAATGAAATTTCCTGGCAGGCATCTAATATTGCCTGTCTTTTATTTTTTCCCATTTCGAGATGCTGATGAATATTTTCGATGGTAACCGTTGCCTGATCTACCAACACACCAATTGCCAAAGCCAATCCACTTAATGTCATGATGTTGATGGTTTGTCCAAATAAATGCAGAAATAAAACAGCACTCATGATGGCAACAGGAATGGTAATAACCACTACCAGACTGCTTCTCCAGTCTTTCAAAAATAATAACACCATTAATCCTGTGAGTATCGCACCAAGGATACCTTCGGTCATTAAACTTTTTACCGCATTCATCACAAATACCGATTGATCGAATTCGTAACTGATGCCCACATCATCAGGCATTAAATTTTTCATCTCCGGTATCTTGGCTTTCAGGTTTTGGACCACATCCCAGGTAGAAGCTTCTGCAGTTTTTACAACAGGAATATATACTGATCGTTTACCATTGATCAATGCATAATCAACCGTAACATCCGATGCATCTTCAACTGTTGCGATATCGCGAATAAAAACTGTTGACGAACCATTGGTAACGATAGGAATATCTTCAAAATCTTTTACATTATCTTCAAGGGAGTTAGCAGTGGTAACATACATCAGATCATTTACACGAAGATTACCAGCTGGTGTCATCGCATTATTTTTTGCGATGGCCTCTACCACCTGATCGGGAGCAATATTAAAACGATGCAATTTTTCGGGATCAACACTTACAACAAGTGACCTTGAATTAGCACCAAAAGGTGGCGGTGCCGATAAACCCGGAACAGTTGCAAACAAAGGCCTGATGCGGGTTGCAACCAGATCGTAAATATCTTTCAGCGATTTTGTTTTACTGCTGAAAACTAACTGTCCAACCGGCAGTGATGATGCATCGAAACGTATAACCTGCGGCGGCAATGCTCCGGGAGGGAAAAATTTAGATGCCCTGTTTACCTGCAATGCAACCTGTGCCGATGCTTCGGCCATATTGGTATTTTCGTAGAAAGAAAGTTTAATAAGAGTAAGCCCCTGTATGTTTTTACTTTCGATATTTTTTATTCCGTTCACGTATAAAAACTGATCCTGCATACGTGTAGAAAAAAAGCCTTCCATTTGTTGCGGCGACATACCGCCGTAAGATTCGATCACATAAATGGTTGGCAAATTAAGTTTCGGAAAAATATCAATAGGTATATTTTTGATAGCCATTACGGAGAATAATAATAGTCCCATGAACAGCACCAATACGGCAATAGGCTTTTGTAAAGCTGAACGTACCATATTAATTATTTAATTGTTTGAATGAATTGATTAAGATTGCCAGCCGCAGCCGATTTATTTAATTGCGCCACATACCAGTCGGTCATTGTTTCTATATAATCTGTTTGCGAACGATATAATACAAACGATGCATTGGTCAGATCGATCAACGAAATAATCCCTGCTTTGTATTGCGCTAATTTTTGCTGATAAGTATCTTCGGCCGATTTTAATTGCACCGGTAATTCCAGCAAATTGGCTTCTGTTGTTTTCAAAGAATTATCGGCTTGCAGTAATGAACTGTTCAACAATATTTTTTGTTGTTGTAATTCAAGGTCGCTTGCCTGCAATTGATAACGATTGATGGCCAACTTATCTTTCTTATATAAATTATTGAATAAATTATAGGTGATGGCAATACCGGCAGCATAATTAAACCGCTGATATCCCAGACCGTTCGACAACGATTCATAATTATCGTTGTATTGAATACTCGAACCTCTTGCCCATGTACTTCCCGCTAAAATTATTTTGGGTAAATACAATTTACTGATCAGCCTGTCGTTCGATAAAAAAATATCTTTCTTCTTTGCATAATAATCTATCAAAGGATTATTAACTGTATCAATCGAATAATTAAAAATTGATGGTCGATTTACAATAAACTTATTCGATAAACTATCGATATTAATTTTAGCTGCCGGGATGCCTGTTAAATAAGATAATTGTTCTTTAAGCTGCTCAAGGTTTCCCAAAGTTTGGTTGTAAGTAATTTTTGTTTTCGACAATTCTGCTTTAGCCAACGATGAATCGGAACCAGCCTTTAAGCCGCTTAAAGTAAGCGCCTGAATAACTTTAAAAATGCTGTCGTAACGATTTACGTTTTGCAGATCTGCATCAAGCCTGTATTGCGTTTTCAGCAGATCGAAATACAATTGCGCCACCTGTAATGTAACATAATAATTTTCTTTTTGAAGATCAGCTTCGCTGAAATTTACATACGATTGGGCATTGTTGATCTTTGCTTTATTCAATCCAAAATTCATCAATTCATATTCACTGTACAGTACAGCAATGTTGCCGGTTGCAGCCTGACCGTTGTTTGAATTCCTTATACCGCCTGAAGTTGAAGGTGTGATACCCAGGGGCAAATAACTTCCTTCCAGCGAATTATCGGAAGCTATATTTATTTGATCGCTGACTTTTAATTGCGGCAAAAATGAATGCCTTGTATCTGTAACAAAAGCTTTGGCACTGTTTACCAACGCTTTTTTTTGCATAAGCGACGGCAAATAATTTTTTGCCGATTCTGTTAATTCGGAGAGTGTGTAAATTTTATTTTGAGCGTATACCGAAAGCGATGATAAAAGCAGGGATATGCTTAATATCAAACTGTACTTCCGTTTATAGAAAGAACCCATAAAATATTTTTTTAATGAAGAATTTAATTGCAAAAACGATTATGCAATTGCAGGCGGGCCCCGAAACGAAGCAGTAAGTGTAATGGTATTTAACAGGGCTTCCTGATAATTGTGCCCGATAGAAATTTGTGTGTAATATTTTGTTATTATATCAAAATCAGGAAAATCAAACTCAGGAAAATCGGAAGGATGAAACCTTTTGTTTAAACGGATATTCTTTTTCGTCGCATCTGCTTTTTTTATTTGCAGCGGATGATGTTGCGATAGCCGATCGCTTATCTTCTGATAAACATTATTTTCAAATCTGTGTTTTTGTGCAGATGAGAAATCGAAATTGTAGAAAAGCTGCACAACAAAGAAAGTGACATAAAGGCACGAAACCAGAATCCCTTTCAATAAAAAATATGCTTCTTTCTTACGTAGCATGAACAAAAAATTGTTTACAACGTTTCAAAAATAGGGAAATAGATCACTAATTATCTTAAATTTTCTCTAAATAAACATAAGCTTAACTTTATCGTCATATTGCAAATAGTAACAAATGTTACATAAAAAAAGTTGCAACCGTTTTAACTTGCAGCTATCAGATTTATAAAATAAAAAATATGGCAGCAACATTTTCAGAAATCATTCAATCAGATAAACCGGTACTGGTAGACTTTTCGGCCGAGTGGTGCGGACCCTGTAAAATGATGGCACCTATTTTAAAAGAATTAAAAGACACGATGGGCGAAAATGTAAAAATCCTGAAGGTTGATGTGGATGCCAATCCGGCATTGTCGGGCACTTACCAAATTCAAAGTGTGCCAACCCTTATCATTTTTAAAAATGGTTTGGTAAAGTGGCGCCAAAGCGGTGTTGTACCTGCCAAACACTTACAGCAAATGATAGAATCTTTAAATTAATGAATCATGGAAACTTTAGAACTTAAACTTAAAAATATTAAATGCGATGGCTGTGTGGCCAATATTAAAGAAGCGTTAGCGGCATTTAATAATATAGAAACTGTATCTGTAAATAAAGAAAACGGAAAGGTGAGCATCGCAGGCACTTCGCTGCAAAAAAAAGTATTGGTCGATAAATTATCTGCAATAGGTTATCCCGAAAAAACTATCTTCAATTAAACAATTGATTGAATGATAAAAAAAGCCGACAAGATTTATGTTTCCATTCAGGCTTTACTTTTTATTCTTTATATCATCCCGATAAAAATATTTCAGCTGCATATCGTTGCAGTTTTCAGGTATGCAGGTATTTTATTTTCTTTAACCGGTATTCTAATCGCATCAATTGCTTTGCTGCAGTTGAATAAATTTCTTACCGCATTCCCCACACCCAAACAAAACAGCAGGCTTTTAAAATCGGGTGTTTATAAATATGTTCGTCATCCTGTTTATTCCGGTATTATTTTAACAAGTACCGGATATGGTTTATTTGCGCAGGATGTTTGGAAACTTCTTATTGCCGCTTCGCTCTTTATTCTTTTTTATTTCAAATCGAAGTATGAAGAAAGTTTATTACTGAAACATTTTAAACAATACGAAGCTTACCAAAAAAACAGTTACCGCTTTTTCCCATTCCTGTAAAATCAATTATGTAAATAAATTTTTGAATCAATCAAATAAAAAAGCCGCACTTAAAAATGCGGCTCTTATTTGTTTTAAATAAACAGCATGTGCGTACCAATACCCGAAGCCTGTTTATAAAAATCGCCAACTGTTATTACGCCATCTAAATCGGCATACATATCTTCTTTGGTAAAATGAAACATATCCATGGCTAATTTACAAGCCCATAGTCTTACGCCCGATGCTTTTAAAATATCTAAAAATTCATGCACGCCGGGCATGTCTAATTTTTCCATTTCTTTTTTCATCATATACGTTGCAAATGCTTCCATACCTGGCAATCCGCCGATCATAGTTGGCATGTGCATGGCAGGATTACCCACTGTTGCCACACGCAGGTGATCCATCTTTTTATTGTGCAAAGCTTCTAATCCAAAAAAGGTAAAAAACATTTCTGCCTCGATACCTTCCATTCTGGCGCCATTGGCCAACACAAATGCTGCATATACATTTTCGATAGAGGCTTTCGAAAGTATGATCATCATTTTTTTTATTTCGCCATTATTTTCACTCATGATTTATAATTTTAATTCAATAAAATATTTTAAAAAAATTTTGATATCAACACCATATTTCCATGGCATCTTCGTTGCGTCGCACTCTTCAACTGTTGATTAATAATTGAACAGTACTTTATTTTTCAAGTGGCATCAGATGCAACTTGCGGGCTTTGGTACTCCGGCAATCTTAGTGGCTGTTTTTAACGGACCGGATGGAAATAAAGCGTAGAATTCTTTTATATCCACTACGCCGCTCTTACCAATTTTACGAATGCTCAGCGGTGATTCTTTTTTAAATTCATCCTGAATATAATCTATCACCTGCCAGTGTTTATTGGTAAGGTCGATATGGTTTTCTTTGGCCAATGCTTCGCCAACTTCTTTATTCCATTCAGCAAAATTTGTAAGGTATCCTTCTTCGTTAACTGTAATGGTTTTGTTTGCAATTGTCTTTTCCATAAAAAAAATTTATAGGTTAATTAAAATGTTTTCCTGCTGTGTTCATGTTTGCTGTAACAAAAGGGATCGGTGTTCCCCTCAACAACATATTCCAATAGATCCATCTGAAAGCTAATTTGCCCCAATGGTTCATTTTACTTTCTTTCAGTAATTGTAACGGGCCAACACCTGCAAAGGGGAATGTTCCGTTAACCGGTTCGTGTGTGTAATTAAAATCAATCAGTAATGCTTTACTGTTGCCAGTTTCAATGAAACAGTTTGCATGTCCGTCGAATGATGCTGATAATTTTTCATTCTTGATATAATGCAAAATATTCTCGGTAAGTATTTCTGCTTCAAAATGCGCTACGGATCCTGCTTTTGATGCAGGGATATTAGTTGCATCACCGATCACAAAAATATTTGCATGATCTTTTGATTGCAATGTTTCTTTATTGGTTGGCACATAATTTAATTCATCGCCCAGACCGGATCTTTCCATCAATTCATCGCCTTTATTTGTAGGAACGGTTACCAACAGATCGAACGGTATTTCTTTACCACCATAATCAACAATGGTTTTATTTTCATTGTTTACTTCAGCGATAGCAAAATCACTTTCGATAGCTATGTTTTTATCTTTTAATAAATGTTCTAATGTTGCTGTTGATTTTGGTTTTGTAAAAGCACCGCTTAATGGAGTTACATAAGTGATGTTTACTTTGTCTCTCATTTTTTTGTTTTTAAAATAAGAGTCGGCCAGGAATGCAAATTCCAAAGGAGCAACCGGACATTTGATTGGCATCTCGGTAATATGAATTACCAAATTTCCACCCTGCCAGTCGCGCAATTTATTTCGTAAAGCGATAGAACCTTCGAAAGTGTAAAAGTCAAAAACAGTTTTATGCCATTCAGCACCTTTCATTCCTTCAGTTTCTTCGGGAGCGATCTTTGCTCCGGTTGCAATGATCAACAGATCATAATGCAATTGATCGCCGCCTGTCATCTGAATATAATTTTCATCAGCAACAATGCGATCAATTTTTTTGGTGATCAGATTTACATCGGAAGGGATAAAATCCTTGATCGATTTTATAATGTCTTCAGGTTTATAAATATCAAAAGGAAGAAATAAATAACCGGGTTGATAGTGATGTTCTTTTCTTTCATCAACAATATCAATTGTCCATTCTTTCCGGTTTAATTTTTTGTGCAGATGGTTTGCCATCATGGTTCCTGCAGTACCGGCGCCTAAAATTACAAGTCGTTTCATAAAAATTATTTAATTAACTCTTTAATTATACTGCAAAGTTCCATCGTGCAAAATGGCACTTGTGTGATGATTGTTACATAAGCTTATGACACTTCTCACATCCGAATATGACTTTTCTCATTTAAAAAACAAACAATCAGTCTTCATTGAATGCAACACTCATTTTCACAAAGTTGTTTGTTACTCTTTTTCTACGACATACATCAATCAATCTCTTTAATGATTCCTGATGCTGTGCATTTTATTATATAATTATTTCACCAATTGTTTCAATAAATTTTCGATATTCCCCGGTGTTGACATAATTTTTGTAAAAGTCATCATGGTTAAATCGGGAAACGAAAGTGCAATGCGATATCTGCCGTGAAGCATCAGGATCTTATTACCCGACACCAATACTTCATAAGGCAGAAAGGCTGTATGCTTTGGTTGGGATATATCAATAATTGGCAAAAATTTGCTTTCGCCTTTTTCGCCCGAAAGCGCAAAACCATACAACGTTAATTCTTTACCGGGGATCGCAACTTTATAAATCATTTTAACATCAGGTACACCTTTTTTGATGCCTGCTTCTATTTTATCAAGTGCAGCAGTATAGTTGTCAAAACTTGCCAGTTCTACCGCATCATCAAAATAAGGCATTGAAAACATGTAATGATATTTGCGAAGATCTTTTACCGACAAACCATGTTTAGATCCAAACGGTTTTCCAATAAATTCGCCTGATGCTTTCATGCTTTTTTCTAACCGTTCGGTAAGTGCTGTGTAGTTGCTTGCAACTTTGTCAAAATCATTTCTGAAATAAGCATTCCCCCAGTATGGCGGGTTAGTATACGAAACGATGGTCTTACCATTTTCGTTTGTAATGCCTATTCGCAGTGCAGCCGCAAAGCCCGTTAAGCCACCAATTTTTTTAATGGCAGTTTCCAGTTCTGCTGATGTAAAAATGATAATTGCCCGGTTTTTATCATTTGCCGGTTGATATTTTCCTACAACTTTAATTCCGTTGATCTCTAGCTGGCTCACAACTTTTTCCTGAGTATTTGTTACGGTTGCATTTGTTTCAAACCCTACAATATATGGACTTAAATTTTGTGCATTTGCCCAATAAAAAGACAGTAACAGTAAAGAGACGATTGCGATTTTTTTCATAATATAAATTGTATCAGTGAGATTTTTTTATGCTATTTTATCATTCACCAAAAAATAAAAATAACGGAGATATTATTGAGTATGCAATCCATAATTATGAATGCATACTCAATAAGTTATTTTATTTTTTATCTAAAAAAACTGAAACCGATACATGGAAAATATCATTCGACAATCCTGATTTGCTATTATTAAATTGAATGCCTATCAAACTGTTTTGAGTAGCTGTAACATCATTTCTGAAAGCATGTTCATACGCTCCGTTTAAGAAAACTTTTTTCGATAATTTATAAGAAGCACCAATAGATGCATGATGTACAACAACTGCAGGGAACACAGCAAACACTGTAGATTCTGGTACCGGATTATTTCCGTAAGCATAACCACATCTAACTGTTAATTTTTTTGAAGCAGTATATTCAGCACCGGTTCTTATAACAACTGCATCTTTCCAGTTTAAAGGAAAAGGCATCACAATTGTTCCTGATGTTCCAAGCATTCTGTTAATGTTTGCATTTGTTCCGCCCGATAAAGAAATGTTCATTGTATTAAAAGCATTGGCCCAATTAACCCATTCTGCATCCATCGAAAGCCTTAATTGTTTTGTTGCAGAAAAAGAAATGCCTGCAGCTAAAGATTGAGGCAACCCAAGTGTTGCTGTTGAACTATAAGTATCGGTAGCACCTTTACTTAGATCAATTCCTAATTGTGAAAACTGAGTCATGGCAGCCTGTTGTGCCTGTTGTTGTGTGTATGATGGATTTTGATACATGATACCGGCAACAACTTTTCCAAATGCATTATTCATTTGCGCGGTCATATCCATTTCAGCGTTGCCGTTTTTATAATGTAAATTAACCGGCAATGTATAACTGATACCGAATGAGAAATTTTTTGATGGCTGATATGCCAATCCGATCTTACCATTGAATTCATAAGCAGATAAACTTTTCAAATTCGCTGCTGCTGTAAGTTCGGTGTAACCAAGACCTCCATCCTGAGGTGAAGCCGAAAACATATTTCCGAAAGTGAATCCTGTTTGAGGATTGATCACACCCTGCAACATTGATGGAGGCATGTTCATCGGCATTTGAAATTCCATCTGACTATAAACAACTCCTGCTGTTACACCAACCGATAACTCTTTACTTAATTTATATGCAATTGTTCCAACTCCCTGCATCACGGCAAATTTTGAATGATATGCCTGAGGAACATAGTTGCCCGATTGATCGGTAAATAAATAATGATTCATATTAAAATCAGCGCCCATGCCGCCTTGTGTAAAAATGCCGAAGCCATACGATAATTTTTTATTGCCGGGTTTTACATAGCTGATGCAACCCAACGGAAATAAATTATTTTTTCCTTTTGCATCGTTCAAATTATTTTTAAAATAAACCGATGGTGCCATTAACGAAACACTTATATCTAATTGCGATGATTTTAAAAAAGATATTCCGGCAGGATTATTCACCATCAATGAAGGATTATCAAACGATCCTGTTGCTGTACCGCCTCTGCCACTTGTTACAGCATCGTAACCAATTAATTTAGTTCCATTCTGAGAGAAAACTTTTACCGAAAACATCATTAATACGATTATTGATAATGCAACACAAAATTTTTGTTTCATATATTTTAATTTTAAAAGTTTCGTTGTTTTGGGATGAAAGCTCATAACAAAGCAGTCTGATGTTCATGCTATTGCATGGATTTAAAACCTGATGAAGAAAGTATGAATGCAATGCTGCAAAGTTTCAAAGTGAAAGTTTTGTTCGTGTGTGACTTAAGTTACTTTGGTGTATGACTTTAGTTACATTCAGATATGATTTTAGTTTTGTTGAGACATGACTTTTCTCAGGTAAAGAAAACAATACAGTTCATCAGCAAAGAAAAATGTGATTATATCTTGTACTGTAAGTTTCAACATTGATTAACAAAAGAAAAATTATAAAAGCTTCTCAAATTAATCTGCATTGAACAGGCATTTCGTACTTTCAATTTCTTTTAAGGAAAGAAATATTGTTTGTTCAGAAAAAAAAACAATCGGATCATTAACCAATAAAAAATAAAGATGCTCGATTTCAGATTACAGGTATTTTACACAGTTTGTGAAACATTGAGCTTTAATAAAGCCGCAGAAAAATTATTTATCAGTCAGCCTGCAGTTACAAAACATATTAAAGAATTAGAACTTCATTTTAAAACAACTTTGTTTAACAGAACAAATAAAAAAGTATCGCTTACCGAAGAAGGCAAGTTGGTAAAACTATATGCCGAAAACGTTTTTAAACAATACAGTCAATTAGAATTCGACCTTAATTTAATTAAGAATAAAACAAAAGGCAAACTTCGGTTAGGCGCCAGCACTACCATATCGCAATATATATTGCCGGAGATACTTGCTAAATTTCATGCCCGTTTCCCTGAACTGAAAATAAGTTTAACGAATGGCAATTCTTCAGAAATAGAAATGCTATTTTCGCAAAATAAAATCGACTTAGGCATTGTAGAAGGCATTAACAAAAATACCGATCTAAAGTATGTTGCTTTTTTAAAAGATGAAATAGTTTTAGTGGGCCGCGTTCACAATGAATTGCTTAAAACAGATACCATCACAGTTAAACAATTATTACAACTTCCGCTGATAACAAGAGAAGAAGGTTCAGGTACTTTGGATATTATGAATGCCTATTTTAAAAAACAAAAAATAAGTTTTAAAGATTTGCATATAGAAATGCAACTGGGAAGTACCGAAGCCATCAAAAACTATTTATTACACTCGAACTGCCTTGCATTTCTTTCTGTTTTCAGTGTTCAGCAGGAACTCATCAACAATCAATTAAAAGTTATTGATGTGAAAGGATTCGATATTAATCGTACACTACATTATTGTTATCCGCAGGGCCAGCCCACTGCATTGGTTGAATTGTTTATAAAGTTTGCATCGGCATTACGATAACCAAAAGTTATCGCTCCCAACAATTTGTGATGTTGCCGTTTGTCTGTTATGATAAAGCTTTGCAGCTGAAAATAACAGATATGGATCATTTCAGAAATAACAAAAAAGTTTATCAGCAAATAATTTTCCTTGCAGCCCTTTTGCTTTGTTTAACACCTTTTGTTTCGGCTTCTCTTGCATTGCTTTTGGGCGTATTGCTTGCATTAACTGTCGGTCATCCGTTTATACACCTCAACCATAAAGCAACTAATTTATTACTAAAAATATCGGTAGTGTTTTTAGGTTTCGGCATGAACCTGCACCACGCAATCACTGCAGGAAAGGAAGGCATCATTTTTACTGTTCTTTCCATCTCAACAACTTTATTGTTTGGATGGCTTTTGGGTAGATGGTTAAAAGTAGATATGAAAACTTCATTTCTGATTTCGGGTGGCACTGCCATTTGCGGAGGCAGTGCCATTGCAGCCATTGCCCCGATCATAAAAGCCAAAGAAAAACAAATGAGTGTTGCGCTTGGTGCTGTTTTTATTTTAAATTCTGTTGCACTGTTTATATTTCCGGTTATCGGACATCATTTACAAATGAGTGCTTCACAATTTGGGTTATGGTGTGCCATCGCTATTCACGATACAAGTTCAGTTGTTGGTGCATCGGCAAAATACGGACAGGATGCACTGCAAATTGCAACAACAATAAAATTAGAACGTGCATTATGGATCATTCCTTTATCAATTTTAACCGTTATTTTTTCGAATGGTGACCGAAAAAAAATAAATATCCCTTACTTCATTGCTCTGTTTATACTGGCCATGTGTTGCAGCACCTATTTTCCCAAATTTGCAAATCTGTACGAGCCTTTAGTATCCGTTGCACACAAGGGGCTAACTGTTACCTTGTTTTTTATTGGTGCGGGTTTATCGGCAAAAACAATTAGATCGGTAGGCATAAAACCTTTTTTGCAAGCTGTATTCCTCTGGGCATTTATCAGCACAATATCTGTGATCGCGATATTATTATTGAAATGATAGGCTATTTTCTTCGAAGTAATATTCAACGGTAACTATTGTCACTGAGCCGGAGAAAAACTGATTTTAAATTTGCATAAAAATTAATTATGGCAGCAATACAATTAACAACCGAAGAATTTAAAAACAAAATTTTCGATTATACAAAAGAACAGGAATGGAAGTATAAAGATTCTATACCTGCAGTGATAGATTTTTATGCCGATTGGTGTGCACCTTGTCGTATGGTGGCTTCAGTAATAGCAGAACTATCAAATGAATATGAGGGTAAAATAATTTTCTATAAAGTGGATACCGAAGTTGAGCAGGAATTGGCCGCAGTATTTCAAATCCAAAGTATTCCGTCATTATTATTTATTCCTTCCGAAGGAATGCCAATGATGCAATTAGGTGCATTACCTAAAAAAGATTTCAAAAAAGTAATTGAAGAAAAATTACTGACAGCACCGGCAATTATTACGGATGTTACCGAATAAGCAAATCACGAATAAAAATATTCTACTTTTTTTTGAGAATAAAGTCACTTTTTAAGTGGCTTTATTTTTTTATGCTGATGAATTTTAATTTCTCAAAGTTAAAAACAATATTCCTTGCTATTCACAGTGACTTTTGTTACTCACCATGTATTTGCAGCATCATAGTTTCGCCGCAAATTAAAAGTTAATGAACCGAAGAAAATATTTTATTTCCTTGATTGTTACTATTGCAATCTCTTCAAATGCTTTGGTAACAAGCATTTCAGCGCAAGACAATGCAAAGAGTTTAAGTTTGTCTGAAGCCATTTCATCCACGCTTATCAATAACAAATCCATTCAATTGGCAAAGCTGGATGAAAATATTGCCGCAAGCAATTACAAACAAACCGAAGCCATTTTTTTACCGCAGGTTGGCTTTTCTTACACAGCGATGAGTACCAATAATCCATTGAATGCATTTGGATTTAAGCTGCAGCAAAAAACTATTTCTGCCACAGATTTTAATCCCAATCTTTTAAATCATCCTTCGGGCACACCCGATTTTACAACAAAATTAGAAGTACAGCAACCGCTGATAAACATGGATATGTTGTACATGCGGAAAGGTGCTTTAAAACAAACAGAAGTTTATCAGTATAAAACACAACGAACCAAAGAATATTTAACTTTTGAAGTGCAGAAAGCTTATTTGCAATTGCAGTTAGCATACGATGCAGTAAGCGTTTTAGAAGAAGCATTACAAACCGTAAAAACAGTTTACACATTTACCGATAATCATTTTCAGCAGGGATTAATACAAAAATCGGATGTATTAAATGTACAGGTACAGGTTGCAACTGTTGAAAGTAATTTATCGAAAGCAAAAAATAATATCCGCAATGCATCAGATTATTTGAGTTTATTAATGGGCCAACCTTCAGGTATCATTTATAAAGTAACTGACGATTTTCAGAACGAAAAATCAATAAACGATACTGCTTCAACAATTGCAGCAACACGTGCCGATTTTATGGCCATGCAAAAAGCAATTGAAGCATCTGATCTGATGATCAAATCAAATAAAATGAGTCACCTGCCAAAGCTGAATGCATTTGGGAGTTACCAGCTCAACGATAGTCGCATGCTGGGTTTTGGCGCCAATGCTTATCTGGCCGGAGTGCAGGTTTCATGGGATATTTTTAAAGGCAACAAAACAAAAAATACCATCACCACACAAACATTGGAACGAAATAAATTAAGCGAACAATTAGCACAACAAAAAGATCAAAGTCAGTTAGAATTAAATAAAGCTTACCGCGATTTAGCAGATGCGCAATTTGAAATTAAACAACAGAAGATTGCAATTGAACAGTCAGACGAATCATTGCGCATTCTGCAAAATCGTTATCAGCAGGGATTGGTAAACACAACCGATGTGTTGATGGCAACCACACAATTATCGCAACAAAAATTCGCATTGGCACAAGCCGTATTCACGTCAAATGTTACCAAAGCTTATTTACAATTTTTAATGACATCAACCACTAAATAAAAAAAAGATTACACGAATTTTTGCGAATTACACGAATTAAAAAACAATAAAAATTTAAGCATGAATAATAACCTACAAAAATCTATTACATTTTTTCTTGGTATTGGCATTTTAATATTAAGTGCCTGTTCATCAAAAAATAAAAACAACGAATCGGCTTCAAATGCAGGTACAGCAATAGCTGTAACCGTTGCCACACCATCATCGGGCGAGCAACAGGACCTGAATGTAAGCGGGCAAATTGAAGCGGCTCAATCTGCCAACATCAGCACCAGAGTGATGGGATACATTACAAAACTGAATGTAAAAGTGGGCGATCATGTTAGCAAAGGTCAGCTACTTGCTACCATCAGCAACGACGATATCCTTGCAAAAAAAGCACAAACCAATGCAATGATCACAGAAGCCGAAGCCGCATTAAAAAATGCAGAAAAAGATTATGAACGTTTTACTAATTTATACAAACAACAAAGTGCATCGGCAAAGGAATTAGATAATGTTACACTGCAATACAACAGCGCCAAATCCAGAGTAGAAGCTGCAAAGCAAATGCGCAACGAAGTAAATGCCATGTTGAATTATACAAATTTAACTGCGCCATTTGCAGGCATTGTTACACAAAAATTAGTTGACGCAGGCAGCATGGGCAATCCCGGTATGCCCATATTAACCATTGAACAAAGTGGAACCTATCAGGTAAGCGCATCGGTTGCAGAAAACAGTATCAATCAAATTCATCAAGGGCAGGAAGTAACAGTAAACATAAAAGCCATCGATAAAACTTTTAAAGGATCGGTAACACAAATTAATCAGTCATCGCAATTTACCGGCGGACAATACATCATTAAAATAAACATCCCCGAAAAAGAAAAAACAGGTTTGTATGCCGGCATGTATGCCAATGTTTTAATTCCGGTTAAAAAAACAGCAGCAATTAAAACAAGCGTAGATGCAGTGCTGGTGCCTGTTTCAAGCATCGAGCATAAAGATCAGTTAACAGGTTTATTTACTGTTGGCAGTAATAATGTTGCCTTGCTGCGTTGGGTAAGATTAGGAAAAAACTATGGCGATAAAGTTGAAGTGCTGAGTGGTTTGGAAAAAGATGAACAGTTTATTGTTAGTGCCGATGGAAAATTATTTAACGGTGCAGCAGTAAAAATAAATAAATAAAAATATTTTTTTACCGGCAACAGAACAAGGATTGAGCTTCGGTTGTGTCACTCACTTGTACGTTCGGTTCAATACTGAACAAGGCGTTGAAGAGTGCGACGCAACGAAGTATCAACAAAGAACAGAACGTTGGTAACAAAAAAATAATTAACGAATTAATACGATACAATGAAAAATGGTTTTTCAGGAAATATTGCTAAATCTTTTTTGCAGTCGAAATTAACGATACTGTTAATGATCGCATTTTTATTAATTGGTGCCTACAGCACTTATTTAATTCCGCGTGAAGAAGAACCGCAAATACAGGTACCGATGGCCGATATTTTTATCGGCTATCCGGGTGCCGAACCCAAAGATGTAGAAACAAAAGTGTCTGCACCGCTGGAAAAAATGATATCGAATGTAAAAGGTGTGGAATACGTTTATTCTACTTCGATGAAAGGTGGTGCGATGTTGATCGTGCAATTTTATGTGGGCGAAGATGTTGAACGTTCGTTGGTAAAATTATACAGCGAATTAATGAAGAACATGGATAAAATGCCGCAGGGTGTAACACTTCCATTGATAAAGACAAGGGCCATAGATGATGTGCCTGTATTGGGTTTGACGCTGTGGAGCGAAAAATATGATGACTACCGTTTGAAACAGATCGGACAGGAACTTACCAACGAAATAAAAAAGATAAATGATGTTTCGGACGTAAATATTTTGGGTGGAAGAAGCCGTGAAGTAAAAGTGTTTCTGGATAAAAATAAGATGGCAGAAAATCATGTTGACTTTTTATCCATCAGCAAACAAATTCAGGGAAGCAATGTGCAGATGCAGAGCGGGAACCTGTTGCAAAAAGACACGGCATTTTCTGTTGAGACAGGAAACTTTTTAAACACAAGTGATGATGTTGCAAACTTGGTTGTTGGTATCAATCAGCAGCAACCAGTTTATTTAAAACAAGTTGCAACAATTGAAGAAGGTCCCGAAACGCCAAACCAATATGTGTTGTTTGGATATGGCAAAGCCGATACCGCAAAAGCAAATGAATTCAAATCAAATTATCCTGCTGTTACTTTATCGATCGGTAAAAAGAAAGGTGCCGATGCAATGAAATTATCTGAACAGATTTTATCAAAGGTTGATCGTCTTAAAAAAGATTTGATTCCTAACGATGTTCAATTAACTGTTAGCAGAAATTACGGCGAAACCGCATCGGATAAAGTATCGGAATTATTATTTCACTTATTTATTTCCATTGTGGTGGTTACATTATTTGTAATGCTGGCAATGGGTTGGCGTGGTGGATTGGTTGTTTTCTTATCAGTGCCTGTAACATTTGCACTCACATTGTTTAGTTATTACGTGATGCACTATACATTAAACCGTATCACTTTATTTGCATTGGTATTTATTACGGGTATTGTGGTTGACGATTCTATCATCATTGCCGAAAATATGCATCGTCATTTTAAGATGCGGAAGTTGCCGCCATTACAAGCTGCCATCTATGCAATTAATGAAGTAGGTAATCCAACCATCCTTGCAACATTCACCGTTGTTGCAGCCGTTTTGCCAATGGCATTTGTTTCGGGAATGATGGGGCCATACATGAGCCCGATGCCCATTGGTGCTTCCATTGCAATGATGTTATCGTTAGTGGTTGCATTAACATTAACACCTTATCTCGGTTATATTTTCCTGCGTGAAAAAGAAAAGAAAGGAATTCATCATGAAGAAACAAAACATAAATCTTTAGAACAAACAGGTATTTATAAAATCTATCGTACCACCATTCAACCATTATTAGAAACACGTTGGAAACGCTGGACATTTATTCTAAGTATTGTTGTGGTTTTATTGGCATCGCTTTCTATGTTTTATACAAAAGCAGTGGCAGTAAAAATGTTACCCTTCGATAATAAAAATGAATTTCAGGTAGTGATCGATATGCCCGAAGGAACAACATTAGAAAAAACACAAGCTGTTGCAAAAGACATTGCAGACTATGTTTCAAGGCAACCGATGGTAGAAAATTATCAGGCTTATATCGGTACATCGGCACCTATCAGTTTTAATGGATTGGTTAGACATTATGATTTACGCCGTGGTGAAAATGTTGCAGATATTCAAATAAACTTAGTTGATAAAAAAGACAGAAGTATTCAAAGTCACGGCATTGCCAAACAAATGCGTGAACCCATTCAGGCCATTGCAAAAAGATACAATGCCAATGTAAAAATTGTTGAAGTGCCACCCGGACCTCCTATTCTTTCAACATTGGTTGCGGAAATCTACGGCCCCGATTATGCCGAACAAATAAAAATTGCCAATCAGGTAAAAAAATTATTTGCTAAAACAACTGATGTTGTTGATGCCGATTGGATGGTGGAAGATGATCAGCCCGAATATCATATTGAGGTTGACAAAGAAAAAGCGATGCGCTACGGTGTAGCAACAGCGCAAGTTATAGCAACCATCAATGCAGCATTATCGGGAATGAATGTTGGGAATATTTATCAGCCTGCATCCTTCAATCAAACAATAATAAAGTTGCAATTAAACGATGCAGATAAAACAAATATGGATGATATCCTTGATCTGAAAATTGCAAACATGCAAGGTAATGAGGTTCCGATTCGTGATGTTGTAACCGTAACAAAACAGATCAAACAAAAAAGTATCTATCGCAAAAATCAAAAAGAAGTGGTGTATGTGATTGCCGACATGGCAGGTAAATTAGAAAGCCCTTCTTATGCCATTGCACATATTTCGGATAGTTTAAAAACAATAAAAATTCCCAAAGGATTTTCATTGAAAGAAGAATATACGCATCAGCCCGAAATGGAAGATAATTATAGTTTGAAATGGGATGGCGAATGGCAAATAACTTTTGAAGTATTCAGAGATCTGGGAATTGCTTTTGCAGTTGTTATTTTAATGATCTACATATTAATCGTTGGATGGTTCCAGGACTTTACAGTACCGCTTGTAATGCTTGCTGCCATTCCGTTATCGCTTGTTGGAATTATTTTAGGTCATTGGATGTTGCATGCCTATTTCACTGCTACATCAATGATCGGATTTATTGCATTGGCGGGTGTGATGGTTCGAAATTCGGTGTTGCTGATAGACTTTATTAATATCCGTTTGCGCGAAGGCATTCCGTTAAAACAAGCTATCATCGAAGCAGGCGCAGTGCGTACAACACCAATTTTATTAACGGCAGGTGCAGTGGTATTGGGTGCAGTAATTATTTTATTCGATCCAATTTTTCAGGGGCTCGCCATTTCATTAATGGGCGGAACCATCACTTCTACATTCCTCACTTTACTGGTAGTGCCTTTAATATATTTTAAAATGATGCGTAAAAAATATCCCAATCAATAATTAAAACTTTAACTATGAAACTTTTTATTGTTACCTGTTTGAAAGAATACGATGATGATGTTTGCAAAATTTTTAAAGAAGCAAAAATAAATGTATTCAGTACCACAGATGTTATTGGTGTTAAAGACAACGGAGAATTAAATCTTTTGGAAGAGTGGTTTGCTACCGGCGACGAAAAATTTGATTCGCTGTTTACTTTCAGTTTTACTTCTGATGAAAATGCCGAGCATGCAATGGAACTGATAAAAAAATACAACGTAGACACCGGGACAAATTTTCCGGTGAGGGCATTTATTGTTCCGGTCGAAAAAGCGAGTTATTAGTAATTAAAATAAAAAATCATGAGAGAAAGAATCGTTCGTGCTGTTGCAGGCACATTTGTTTTAACCAGCATTGTACTTACCTATTTTGTGCATATCAACTGGCTCTGGCTGGGTATTTTTGTTGGACTCAATTTGTTGCAGTCGTCTTTTACAAAATTTTGCCCCCTGGAAAAGATATTGGATGCATTTGGTGTTAAAAGCAGTGAAGGCGATTGTTGTTAACTTTAGGATTAATGTATAAGCTACATTTTATAGATGATTGTGCTATAAAAAGCAATTGTGACATTAATCACATTTTTATGTTTTATTAAAAATTAATTTTAATTTTCTTAATCAAATTATTTTTTACCAAAACTTAAACAAATGAAAAAGAACATGGGTTTTGCAGACAGGGCAATCAGAGTAATAATTGCCATCGTTATTGCAGCACTTTATTTTACAAAAACAGAGCCGGTTACAGGTACAGTTGGCATTGTATTGTTAGTTGTTGGTGCTGTTTTTCTTTTAACCAGTCTTGTTAGTTTTTGTCCTTTATATACGATTGTTGGTATTAAAACCTGCAAATCGTAACTGAATTGATAGCAAATCCCCCAAACAAAAAAGGCCTCTTTGCAGTTCATAACTGTTATTGAGGTCTTTTAGTTTATATTCTACTATGAACTATTTTTGCATGTATGATACAACCTATTCATAAACTGTTTTCGCAATTAGAACCTGCACTGTTATCGCAAATAGAAAAACAGGGAACCATTAAAGAAATTCCTGCCGGCGAAATTTTAATGCGCACCGGGCAATATGTAAAAAGCACCATGCTTGTTTTAGAAGGCATGGTAAAAATTTTTAGGGAGAATGAAGAAGGCGACGAATTTTTAATGTATTATCTGCAACCCGGCGAAGCATGTGCCATTTCGTTGGTGTGCGCCTCTAAAATGGAAGCCAGCAAGGTCATGGCAAAAACCATGGAACCTACAACTGTATTGATGATCCCCATTCAGCTAATGGACGAGTGGATGGCCAAATATAAAAGCTGGTATTATTTTGTTTTAGAAACTTACCGAAACCGTTTCGAAGAATTACTGGAGCTGATCGATAATATCGCATTCAGAAATATGGATGAAAGATTATTGTTTTATTTACAGCGCCATGCCCAGGTAAATCAAACCAGTACCATTCAGTTATCGCATCAGCAAATTGCCGATGAACTGAATTCTTCGAGAGAAGTTATTTCGAGGCTATTAAAAAAATTAGAGCAAAGAAAAATTGTTGCACTGCACCGTAATTTTATCGAGTTAAAACAAATCTCTGCCGAAAAATAATTTCAGTGTAACATTTATCACCGTTTTTTTCTGTTTTGATTCTGAATATTTGTTTCTAAACATTATCACCATGGGATTATTAGATTTATTATTTGGCGGAAGCAAAAAAGCTGCATACCTGAAAGAATTGTATGCCAACGGTGCAATCATTATTGATGTTCGGAATCCGGATGAATTTCGTTCGGGGCACATTAAAAATTCCATCAACATTCCGTTGCCAACCATCACACAAAAAATTTCAACTATCAAACAAAAAAAGAAACCGGTTATTGCTGTTTGTTTAAGCGGCGGCCGCAGCAGCATGGCTGTTACTGCGTTAAAGCAGGCAGGCATCGAAGCTTATAACGGCGGTGGCTGGAGTAGCCTGGAACATAAATTAAGATAGGTTTTAATTTCAATGTTAAGCCCTGAAACGATGATGAGTTCAGGGCTTTTTTTATTGTACCGGCTACAGTTTTTCATGGCATCAACTGTTGCGTCGCACTCTTCAACGTTCTGAACTTTGATTAACTTTTTTATATCAAAAGAAAATCGCAAACCAATCCTTTTTCTTCTTCAACATTATTCTTCACTAACACAACAAATAAAATTCTTCTACTGAAATAATTTTATTTTTTAAGTGACAAAAGTAACAAGCTGGGAATAGCAAAAATTTAATTTAGCAGTGATATAATTTTAATTCAAATAAAACACTGCGCTTAAAAATATTTATCCATTTTATTTTAATACTCAATTCAAAATGAATACAGAAGCAATCAATACACGATACACCACATTAAGCGAATCATCCTGCTGTTTATCCTGTGGTGGTGCGGTAGATCACGCAAAGGCAAACCTTGGTGAGGTTTGTGTTGACTTAGGTTGCGGACGTGGTTTGGATGTAATCCGCATGGCTGATATTGTTGGGAAAAACGGTTTTGTTTATGGTGTTGATATTTCGGAAGGCATGATCAATAAAGCAAAACAAAATTTAATAAAATTTGAAATCAGGAATGCCGAAATTATACGTTCGGAATTAGAAGCCATCGCACTCCCCGACCAAAGTGTTGATCTTTTAATTTCCAACTGCACCATCAATCATGCAGCCGATAAACAAAAAGTCTGGGACGAAATTCATCGCATCTTAAAAAAAGGCGGACGTTTTGTGGTAAGTGATATTTATGCTACCAAAGAAATTGCTCCCGAATACAGGAACGATCCTGAAGCAGTTGCAGAATGTTGGGCAGGCGCCGTAACAAAAGGCGAATATCTGTTGATGCTTTTTAATGCTGGGTTTAAAGACATTTCTATTTTGGAAGAATCGGCACCTTACGAAAAAGGCAATGCAGAGGTTTGCAGTTTTACTATATCGGCTTACAGAAAAAGTTGCTGTTCATAACATCATCATCAAACAGTTTTTGTTTTATAATTTAAACAGTTATCCATGATTAGTGTAGTAAAAAAAGGTACTAAAAACAGCAAAAGTACCAACTCAAAAAAACAGGCACAATGTTGTGCGAAGGTTTCGAACATCACCGCTGGTTGTCATGACTAAACGATGAAAAAAAATACCACTTTATTTCCTCTTAAAAAAGAAAATGCAAGTGGTATTTTCTTTCCTTCATTCAAAGATCGTTTGTAGTTAGTTTCTTATAAAAGTTAATACATTTTTATGCAATTATCGAAGCACAACATTATTGTACCTGTAATCGATTCTGAAAATTTTTTTATTGCCAATACACTTTCAGGAAATGCGGATATTATTTCTTCGAAAGAAAAAACATTATTGGAATATGCAATAGACACCACAGGCGAATTTGAAGAGAAAGGTTATTTAACAACCAGCGAAAAAGAAAAAAAAGATTTTAAGTTAGCATACATTGATTTTATTGAAAAACGCGAGTTGGATGAAACACAGTTATTCTTTGTTCCCAATTATTCGTGCAATTTTGCCTGCTCTTATTGTTATCAGGAAGGTTACGAGCCTGTAAAACAAAAATTAAACACCGATATCATCGATGCGTTTTTTAATTATGTAAAAAAAGAATTTGCAGGTCGAAAAAAATATATCACTGTATTTGGCGGAGAACCATTATTGCCGGGCGAAAATCAATATAAGCTTATCAGTTATTTTTTAAAAAAAGCATCCGGAATTAATTTGGATGTTGCCTTTGTCACCAACGGATATACATTAACAGATTATCTGGAGTTATTGAAAACTGCCAGCATTCGTGAGATCCAGGTAACACTTGATGGCACTAAAGAAATTCATGATACACGTCGTTATTTAAAAGGCAAACAACCTACTTTCGATAAAATTGTTTCAGGGATTGATGCATGCTTAGCCGCTGATATTAATATCAATCTCAGAATGGTTGTTGATAAAGACAATATCGAAAACTTGGCTGGCATTGCACGTTTCGCAATCGATAAAGGTTGGACCACTTCTCCTTTTTTCAAAACACAAATTGGACGCAATTACGAATTACATTATTGCAACAGCACACCCGAAAGACTTTTTGACAGAGCTACTTTATATGCTCACCTGTACAAACTTTTAAAAGAGCATCCATACATTGCCGAATTTTATAAACCTGCATTTTCGATTGTAAAATATATTTCTGAAAATTGCGAACTGCCTCAGCCACTTTTCGATTCTTGTCCTGCATGTAAAACCGAATGGGCTTTCGATTATACCGGAACCATTTATTCGTGCACCGCAACTGTTGGAAAAAAGGGCGAAGAGTTAGGTACTTATTATCCATTCGTAACAAAAAATAATGAAGTGATCGAAGAATGGCAGAACAGAGATATTACTACCATCGCTAAATGCAGCACATGCTCTGTGGCATTGGCTTGTGGCGGTGGTTGCGGCTCGGTTGCAAAAAACAAAAATGGTCATGTAAACTCACCCGATTGCAGGCCCGTTCAGGAATTATTATCGCTGGGTTCTGCATACTATTTTCCAGAACTCGTTTAATTAATTAGTTATAAAACATTTCAATCGTGAAAGAAATAACATCATCCGACTTCGAAAAAGAAGTCTTGCATTCAGGAAAAGTGATTCTTGATTTTTATTCAACCGAATGTCCCCCATGCGAAGCATTAGCACCAAAGTTTGAATCCTTGGCAGACCTGTATGGTCATAAAATAAATTTTATAAAAATATTTCGACAGGAAAATCGTGAACTGGCAAGTTCTTTAAAAGTAAGTTCATCCCCAACATTATTATTTTTTGATAATGGCAAACAAATTCTCGACACCATCAGTGGCGGAATAAAAAAATCAGAAATAACCGATCGCCTGGATTCGATGCTGAGCAGTGAAGAAGTAAACGAAATCAGGATCAAACAAAAACCAATATTCTCGGAATATGATGTTGCCATTTTAGGTGGCGGTCCGGCAGGATTAACAGCCGGTATTTATTTGGGGCAGGCAAAACTTAAAACCGTATTAATTGATCCTGCATTGCCCGGCGGATATATGGGCATTACGCATCAGGTATCTAATTATCCGGGGTTCGAAAAACCGCAGCAGGGTTACATGTTAGCACATTATATGAGCGAACAGGCAAAACATTCCGGCATCGATTATAAAGTTGCTGTAGATATTACTTCGGTTGATCTTTTGAAAAAAGAAATTGTTATCGACCAGTTAGAAACCATCAAAGCAAAAAAAATAATTATTGCAACCGGGACAACACCAAATACAATGAATGCACCCGGAGAAAAAGAATTTAAAGGAAAAGGTATTTCGTATTGTGCCACATGCGATGCAAAATATTTTGTTGATAAAGATGTAACTGTTATTGGCGGTGGAAATTCGGCAGTTGAAGAAGCTTTATTCATTACCAAGTTTGCAAAAAAAGTTACCATGGTCCATCAGTTCGATAAACTCACAGCCAATCAAACTGCCATTGAACAACTGAAGGCAAATGAGAAGATAGAAGTTCTGTATGAACATGAACCACGTGCATTTGAAAAACGAAATGATAAAATGATCACTCATGTTGAGAATCTTAAAACAAAAGAACGTTTTGAATTAACAACAGATGGCGTGTTTGTTTTTATAGGATTCAAATCGAATATTTCTGTATTAGGCAAAACAATTCCTGCATTAGATAAATGGAGTTACATTATAACTGATGAAGACAGAAAGACTAGTATTCCTGATGTGTTTGCCATTGGCGATATCGTCAGCAAAAAATACCGGCAGATCACAACAGCTGTTGCCGATGGAACCATTGCCGCCATAACTATTTCTAAAGAATTAATTTGATTGTATGAACCACGTAAAAAAATTATACTCTGCTAAAGATTTAGAAATAATGCGTACTGCCGATAATGCACGTTTAATGGGCAACAACCGCGTAAATGAATTGATAAACTTTGCTGAGAAATCAGGAATAAAAAAGATCGGCATTGCTTATTGTGTAAGCATGCAAAAAGAAGCGATGCAATTAAAGGAACGCCTCGAACAAAAGTTTGAAGTTGTAGCAGCCGATTGCAAAATATCTAAAATTAAAAGCGCAGAATTATTTGATGATGAAAAATATCACGGCATTTCGTGCAACCCCGCAGAGCAGGCAGATGTATTATCGAAAAATAATACCGAACTTAATATCTCGTTTGGTTTATGTATGGGGCATGATATTGTTTTCAACAGTAAATCAAATACGCTAACAACAACTTTAATCGTAAAAGACAGGCAACACAAACACAATACCTTCAAAGAATTTCAAGATATATAATTATGCAAACAGCATTAACAATTATAGGAAGCATTATTTTAGCATTCGTATTGCTGGGTTTCTATTCGCGGTGGAAGATGAAAAAACTTCCTGTTGTTTCTGATAACGCAAAAATATTGACATTAACCAATCAAAATTTTTCTTCAGAAATAAAAAACAAAGTTGTCTTGATAGATTTTTGGGCCGAATGGTGCATGCCCTGCCGCATGATGGCACCGGTATTAAACGAAGTGGCAGAGGCACTTCCAACCAATATGAAAGTTGGCAAAGTAAATATTGAACTGTACAAAAGTTTAGCGCAGCAATTTAATGTGATGAGTATCCCTACGATGATACTTTTTAAAAATGGTAAAGAAATAAAACGTTTTGTGGGTGTAAAAACCAAAGATTTTTTATTGACTAAAATGAATGAGCAAAAATAAAAATTGCAACGCCCTGTATTTTAATTTTATCTGAAATTAAATTTAATGAAATGAACAATTTTGATGCACGTGCCCGCGACTGGGATAAAGATATGATACACATGGACCGCTCTGTAGCGATAGCTGCAGCACTCGAAAAAATGGTGCCACTAAACGATTCGATGAAAGCACTTGAATATGGTGCAGGCACCGGCATTTTAAGTTTTTTATTGAAAGATAAATTTGCCGAAATTGTTTTAATGGACAGCTCAAACGAGATGATTAAAGTTTGCGAAGAAAAAGTTGCATTCCATGAAACAACACATATAAAACCGGTTTGTATAGATCTCGAAAAAACCGACTACGATCAGAAGTTTGATATTATTTATAACCAAATGGTATTGCACCACATCGATGACATAGATGCGATTTTTAAAAAATTTTATTCATTGCTTAACCCCGGCGGCTGCCTGGTGATAGCCGATCTGTTTACCGAAGACGGCAGCTTTCACGAGCCCGGTACAAAAGTTCATTGGGGCTTCGATCCAAATGTTCTTTCAACAAAACTTTTAGCATTAAACTTTTCCAATATCAGGTTTACAACCTGCTATGTTATGAAACGCGATTCAGGAAAAGAGTATCCTATATTTTTATTGGCTGCACAAAAAGAAATAAAACACCGCCATTACCCCATCTATAATTAGCAGCATTTAGTTGATTGATTTTTTTATGTTACCGGCGATAGTTTTTCATGGCATCGCCTGTTGTGTCACTCACTTCAACGTTCTGAAATCAATTGAACTTTTTTCACCGCAGAGAAAAGAGTAAAAGAGTTTTCGCAGAGATTGGTTGTTGTTTTCATGGTAACATTTTTTATATTCTTTGGTTTTGGATGATTAGCGAAAAAAAATAATTAAAAAATGAAATAGAAAAGTAATGATTATCAACGAATAATTTTTTTGAATATATAGTGTTATTTCATTAACCTTTGTGTTGTGCGAAAGAATATTTAAACATACTCTTCGGTAAAAGACATGAACCTTTCTTTTGAAAAAGTTATTTTAATTGTCGGAGCAGGTGCTGTTGAAAATTCATGGCAACCTATTATTAAAGTTTTAGAACCAGAATACAATTTTGAGTTTGACTCTGATGCTGCAAATTGCTTTCTAGCGTTAATGGTTTACCAATTGAGATTTCTTGCTAATCAAAAAGATGAAAATTCAAAACAATATTTGAAACAAATGCTTTTTGATTTTACTGAAATAAAGTCACGAGTTGCAAGAGAATTAATTACATTTCAAAAGAATAAACTTATTTCACCAAGAAAAGAATACTTTTCGATTCTTGACAAATTTATATTTCAGAAACATGTCAAATTCGCATTAATGTCGACAAATTGGGACACAGTTATAGATGATGCTACGAACTATTATGGACATTCTAACGAGCCAATATCCAACGGACTAATTCCAACATTTCATATTCATGGGAGTATTGTTAATCCAAGTGGATTATATCTGCCATCTGAAATAACGAAAGAACCATATCGTACAGAAAGTGAAGATTTAAACATGATAAAAAATCATGCAACAGTTGCAAAAGCAATTGCTGATTGCAATAGGGTAATTTTATATGGGTTATCACTTGATCCTTTAGATGCTGAACTACTTCAAATATTAGGAATTGGGTGGGATTCTGACAATCTAAGAGAAATCATCGTAATAAACCCAGACCACAAAAAAATTGCAAAAAGAGTTAAATTAGTGCTGAATGACTTTAAAAGAAATATCAATCTAATAGCCTACTCACCAGACGACCTTACAACTAAAATTCAATACTAAACTTCGCCTAACAAAACATTTGTGTTATGCGGGCTGACGAAATAAAAAATGAACATAAATTTTTATTCAACAAAACAATTAATTCAACTTTGCAATTTCAAATATTGCACAACACAAATATGTGAACGTTAGCTGTTATTTTTCTAAAAAATTTCTACCAACCTATATCAAAAGTTACCAAAAATTGGTAACTTCATCTAAATTAAAAATATGGGACGAAATACATCAATATCATTGGGTGACCATTTTGAGAACTTTGTTGATGATAGGATATCTGCCGGCAGGTTTAAGAATGCAAGTGAAGTTATCAGGGCCGGACTGCGTTTATTGGAAGAAGACGAAAGCAAAATTATTGCATTAAAAAAAGCTATTGATGAAGGTATTGAAAGCGGCATAGCTAAAAAATACAACCCCAAAAAACATCTCGAAAAATTAAAAGCCGCTAAGCGAAAAAATGGCTGATTATATTCTTACTAATAAAGCCGTTGAAGACCTATCGAAAATCTGGAATTATACTTTTGAAGTTTGGTCGGAGAAACAAGCAGATATTTATTTTTACATGCTTCATGATTCATTTGATGATTTGGCAAACGGAAAAGTTTCAGGAAAAAATTATGATGAAGTGAGTAAAGATATTTTCGGATACAGAGCAGGACAGCATATTATCTTCTACAAAAAACAAAAAGATAACAAAATTGTAATTGCAAGAATATTACATAGCCGAATGGATATAAAAAGCAGAATCAAAGAATAAACCTCTTATTGTTGGTCGGCAATCACTCACAGCCAGCAGCTAAAAGCTCACAGCTATTCTTCAGTACAAGTGTGCGACGCAACCGCAGTTTCATAGCATTCCAACAGTTCGTTAACACAAAAAATAACTGCAAACTTTATAACGTGATAGTTGTCACAGTAAAATACATTTCGCCGCGGGAAATTTGCACTAAGAAAATTAAATACACATGAAATACATTATTGTTGGTGCAGTTGCCGGTGGCGCAAGTACTGCTGCGAGGTTAAGAAGAATGGATGAAAAAGCCGAGATCGTTATTTTTGAAAAAGGCGAATATATTTCGTATGCCAATTGCGGATTGCCTTATTATATTGGCAATGTTATTAAAGACCGTAATAAATTATTTGTTCAAACTGCATCGGCTTTTAATCAAAGATTTAATATTGATGTGCGTGTGATGACAGAAGTTATTTCCGTTAATGCCGATAAAAAAACCATCACTGCAAAAAATCAAACAACCGGCGAAGTGTATGAAGAAAGTTATGATAAATTGGTTTTATCGCCAGGTGCCGAACCTATTCGTCCGCCATTACCCGGCATCACGAACGAGGGGATTTTTACTTTACGAAATGTTGCCGATACCGATTATATTAAAAGTTATGTTGAAAGAAAAGATGTAAAAAAAGCAGTTGTAATTGGTGCCGGATTTATTGGATTAGAAATGGCCGAAAGCTTACACGGACTTGGCTTACACGTTACCATCGTAGAAATGGGCAATCAGATTTTAGCACCTGTTGATTTTCCGATCGCAGCCATCGTGCAGCAACATATCCGTTCGAAAGGTGTTGATTTAAGATTAAGTTCGGCTGTAACAAGTTTTGCAAAAGATGATGAACAATTAAAAGTTCATTTAAAGAATGGCGATGTGCTGGATGCCGATGTTGTGATCCTTTCCATTGGTGTAAAACCCGATACAAGATTGGCTGTTTCGGCCGGATTAAAAATCGGTGATGCCAGAGGAATTTGGGTGAACGAATATTTACAAACTTCCGATCCAAATATTTATGCAGTTGGCGATGCGATTGAATTTAAAAATCCAATCACTCAACAATCAATGATCACTTATCTGGCCGGACCTGCAAATAAACAGGGAAGAATTTGTGCCAATAATATTGTGTTGGGTAATGTTCAAAAATATAATGGTGCAATAAATACTGCGATCGTAAAAGTGTTCAACATGACCGTTGCAACCGCAGGCACTGCATCGAAACATTTAACAACAGCCAACATTAAACATATTGTTTCAACAACACATAGCGGCTCGCATGCAGGATATTATCCCGGTGCAAAACAAATGAGTATCCAGATTGCTTTTTCACCCGAAGATGGCCGTTTGTACAGTGCACAAATTGCAGGGTTTGATGGTGTTGATAAACGAATTGATATTCTTTCATCGGCCATAAAAAGAAACAGTACTATTTATGAGTTGGTTGAATTCGAACATGCGTATGCACCACCTTATTCATCTGCAAAAGATCCGATCAACATGAGTGGATTTGTTGCCGAAAATATTTTATTGAAGAGACTGAATGTTTTTTACTGGAACGAGATGGATAAAATAACCGATGATGACCTGTTGCTTGATGTACGCACCGTTGCCGAATATGAAAGAGGCAATATTGAAGGATCGATTAATATCCCCGTTGATGATATAAGAAACAGATTAGATGAAATTCCGAAACACAAACAAATCTATATTTATTGCGAAGCAGGATTAAGAGGTTATTTGGCACAAAGGATTTTATTGCAAAGTGGATTTGAAAAAGTAACTAATCTTTCGGGGGGTTATTTTTTATGGAGAAATTGTACCAGCGAAATAAATCATTCTCTTAATGCCGTTGAACCCATGAATGAAAAAATGAGTCTTGCATAAATTGAATGGTTATCATTTTCAAAAATTTATTTTTTAACCACAGAGTTAATCAGAGTTTTTTTTCACAGAGTAAACAGAGTTTTTAAAATTCTCTGCGAAACTCTGTGTTTTACTCCTTGCCTCTGTGGTTAAATTTTAATCATCATCTTTCTTTATAACTTTTATAAATGCTGCACGTTTGGGTGCAGGCACAATGGCGTTTTCGCCTTTCACTGCTTTCCAGATCACTTCGGTAAATTCTCGATCAGGGATGCGATCTTCCTTTGAAAAATCAAACTTTTCGCTTTTCTTCTGCCACGCATTTATCGCTGTATTTTTTTCGTTGATATCCCATTGTAAAGGCTTTGCAGTAAACCCTTTCGGATTAGTTGATTTTGAGAAACAATTCCACATGGGTGTCGCTGCTGCATCGTATTGACTCATGGGAGGAATCCCCAAGATCAATTCAATAGTTCTTAACATCGATGAAGTTGAGTACATAGTATGATCAACAAAATTCCGTTTCACAAATCCACCAGCAACATAAGCTGTGGTGCGGTGCGCATCAACATGATCGGGTCCGTCCTGCGCATCATCTTCCACAACAAAAACAGCGCTTTCATTCCACACTTTGCTCTTGCTTAAATAATCAATAAACATTCCAACAGCCAGATCATTATCGGCAACATGTGCAAATGGTGTTGGCCGGTCTTTCTTTAATCCTTCGGTATGATCGTTAATGATCCGCAAAGTATTTAATTGCGGTAATGCATTAATTGCAAGTAAAGAATCGAAATCTTTTTTCCACTGCCCCACTCTTGTCGTATCACGAATTTTTTGGTCCCAGCTTGTATAATAAGTACAATAATGATCTTTTAAAACAGGAATGTTCGGTTTATAATTATCAGCAAATTCACCATAAGTTCTGTAACTAACACCGGCACGTTTTGCATGATCCCAAAGAAATCCATTTTTATTATTTGCAATAGCACGATTTCCTTCTGCATCATAATTGCCGCCGCGGCCGCCATAACTTGTGGGCCATGTTTTTTCTAAATAATCGGTTGAATAGGCCGCCAGGCTCCAGTTGTGGCCATCGGCACTTACTTCGCCATCGGCATAAAAATTATCGAGCAGCACAAATTCTTTTGCAATGGCATGAAGGTTTGGCGTAAACTTTTCTCCAAATAAACATAAACTTGTATCACCGTTACCTTCGTGTATATCGCCAAGCACCTGATCGTAGGTTCTATTTTCTTTGATGATGTAGAAAACATATTTTATGGGTGATGGATCACCAATTTTTTTAGGGATTGGGTTTCCTTCTTCGCCAACAGTTATCAATTCATTTGCTTTTTTATATGGTGTATTTTGATAAACCAATTGCGAATAAATACTTAATTGTTTTTCGTCGGGTGCATCAATAATGCTGATAGTTCCTTTAAACAAGCCGCCGCCAATGTATTGTATGTCGGAGAGCGAACTCAGGTCGCCTTGCTGATAAGCCAACTCAACTCTTTTATCTACCGGGCTTGGCCCTTTTGGATTTGGCAATGAAGTAAAACCTTTTCCATTGGCAACAAATATTTTTTTACCGATCACTTTCACGCAAGTTGGATACCAACCCACCGGAATAAAACCTTTTGATTTACTGCTGCCGAGTTTACTAACATCAAAAACCGATAAACAATTATTATCGGCATTCGCGATGTATAAAGTTTTTTCATCGGCGCTTAATGCAACACCATTGGTTGTTGAACCGTTTGGCGCATCGGGATACAATGCAGCATTTAATGTTTCTGCAACTTTTCGTTTTTTAATATCGATGACCGAAACGCTGTTATCGTTTGCATTGGCAACAAAAAGATATTGTCCGTTTTTTGAAATACAAAAATCGTTGGGGTTACTTCCAACAACAATTTCACCTGTCAATTTATTTTGTTTGATATTATAGACCAACATTTTTCCGCAGCCCCAGCACGAAATAAATAATTCTTTCTTATCGGCCGAAAGCTTGCAGGCATAAGCTTCTCCGGGTAATTGAATTTGTTGATTTATTTTTTTTGATGCAAGATCGATCACATACAAACTATTGTTGTCTTTGGTTACAACATACAATGTTTGTGTGGCATCGTTGATATCAATTCCGGTTGGAGAAATTTTTACCGGCCACTTATCTCCTAATTTAATGCTATCATTTAAAATTAATTTTTGATTGTTGATAGCATATTTCAATATCCAGTTATCATTGCCGCCCGACGCATACAAATATTTTTCGTTGGCACTAAATTTTAATCCCACCCACGATTTAGGAATAGTAATATTATCCAGCACTTTTTCTTTCTGCACATCGATCAACTGAATTGTTTGAGTGCTTTGCCCGTTGTTGGTAACGGCCATATATTTTTGAGTGGAAGATACTGTTATGTTCAAAGGCAGATCGCCAACGGTAATACTCTTTCCAACAGGCGTCAAACTCCATCCGTTGGGCAAATGAATACGCTGTGATGCAAGCTGCTGCAATGTTTGCGCAGAAATGATCTTTACCGAAACGATCAAAGCGATCATTAAAAATATCTTCTTCATAAATTGATTTCTGTTACAATTCAAAATTAGCCGATTAACGAATCTAAATCAGAAACGGATATTATGAATGAATTAATTTTAATTAACTTTTCGAAAGTTTATTCTTCATCATATATGCGATAAACTAAGCCTGTTTTTTTTGCTGATCGCTTTCTCACCGGATGAGTTAATGTACTCTTTAAATTTATTTAACCCTTCGGTAAGTTCGTTAAGATTGATCCCGGAATATGCAATGCGGATATAATAATTTTTTTCGCCCGGAAGCGGTCGCCCGAAATGTATTCTTGTACAAAAAGAAACACCTGTGTTATTTAGAACATCCTTTCGGAATAATTCATAATCGCTGAAGCCTTTATTTTTCATCAATGCTGTAACATTTGGAAAGAGGTAAAATGTGGCATTAGGATTAAAACAATTAATTCCCTGAATTGAATTTAAAATTTGTACACCAGCATCTCTTCTTTCTTTTAAAACAGAAAGTATTTTTTTAACTTCTGTCTGATCCCCTCTCAATCCTTCGATCGCACCATATTGAATGAAATGATTGGAACAGGATTCATCATTCACATTCAGCTTTGCAACAACATCAATTATTTCCTTAGGAGCAATAGTGGCGCCCAATCTCCATCCGGTCATTGCAAATCTTTTAGAGAAAGAATATAATATAACTGTTCGTTCCTGCATTCCGGGTACAGAAGCAATTGATATACTCTTTCCTTCGTAACGAATATCGAAATAAGCCTCATCACTCAATACAATCAAATCATGTTCTATTGCAACAGCAGCCAATGCTTCCAGATCTTTTTTCGAAAATTCAGCACCCGATGGATTATGAAGATCATTGAGAATAATAACTTTTGTTCTAGCAGTAATTTTTTCTTTGATCGCATCAATATCAAAAACAAAATTATTTTTCCCTTCAAAAAATGTGTATGGCACTGCAACAGCGCCATTAAATTCTATCTGTGATTCATAGATCGGGTAACCGGGATTGGGATAAAGAACTTCTTCGCCGGGATTTACAAGCGCCAAAATAAATTTCCCGATGGTTGGTTTGCCACCCGGTTGCACTGCAACATTTTCCATTGCATAATTAGTTCCTCTTGCAGCATTGACATCTTCGGCAATTGCTTCGCGAAGTTGAGGAATACCGGTGGTTGGACAGTAACCCGTTTTGCCATCATGAATTGCTTTGATGGTTCCATTCACAACAGTTGATGGTGTAGAAAAATTCATATCACCGATATGAAACGGATATACTTTATTTCCTTTGGCTGCAAATGCTGCAGCTTCTGCAGAAACGGCAAATGCTGTTTCGGTTCCTAATTTTTTTATTTTATCGGCTATGCGTAACATATAATATTTTATAAATTAATTTATTGATGAGAAACTTCTTCATAGACTTTCGCAGAAATCATTATTTCTTTTTTCCTTCCTTTGATATAATTACTAATAGAATTAAACTGACTTTCTCCATCCAAACCGGCTTCTGCTATTACACTCTCGGCCTTTCCGCTTCCGAGAAAATGTTTTTTCTTAAACGGATAGATGGAATGTTCGCGACCATAATCGGATTGTATCCAGCGATACATCGTAGGCATTGTGAATCCTGTTATTGCCATTGCTTCCTGTTGCAGTTTTGCAGGAAAAATTTCTTCCTGTTCTTTTTTCGATAATAAATTAAAGAGTTCGGCACTGGCAACATAATACACGGCCACATCAATATTTTTTTTCAATAACATGGGCAACGTATCATTCACAAATACATAAGCAACTTCGCTTCCCTGCAATACAATTGTTCCCTGCGGATTTTTTGTTGATGGTTTACGAAGCAGATAAATTCCTTTTGCAGAATCTGATGCAGGCGCTAATCCCAATGCTTTTCTGTCAAGTATTTTTTCATTGGGTCTTGTAACAAACGGACAAATTACTGCAGGTCGTTTGCTCAATGCTTCTGTAACCAAATACCAGATGTCCTGAGGATCCCACGGTGTTAATGATATCATTGTTCCATCAGGAAAATTTTCCTGAACAATTTGTAATGGTTGAGGATCGGCATGTGTGGGACCATCTTCTCCTGTTTTAATTCCGGTGTGTGCACACACCAAAAAAAATGGGTTATATTTTTTATCGGATAAAGCTTTTTTTGATTGCTCTCCGATGGCATGAAGACGTGCAGAAATATGTCCCAACGGTGCCATGAATGCTCCGTAAGATGAACAAACGCCAATATGTTTTCCAAATGCAGAAATACCTGAAGCAACACCACTCATCGCATCTTCGCAAATACCGCCAACCGATAATGTTCTTGCTAACGGATTCGTGTTTGCATTAAAAAACCCTTCAGCAAAATCTTTACCGATCGTATTTACACTCGTAGAACCAAGCAGATCGGCTGCAGACGTAAACACTGCACCATTACTTAATTTATTATAGTATTGAAGAACTTTTCCAAGTTCGCCGCGCAGTGTTGTTGAGGAGTTATTTTCTAATTGTAATGATGAAGGGATTTGATTGTTGTTAGATGCTTCGAAATAAATTTTAGAAACATCAGGAGCATTGCTTCTTTTATGCCGACCTTGTATATTTAAACGATCGCATGAAGCAACCAACCGTTTTGCAAGCGCATTTGTAATATTTCTGTTTGTTTCAAAAAAATCTCTGATAATTAATAACGCATCCCAGAAGCATTCTTCCACCATTGCAGTGTTTTTTCCGCCACCACATTCCTGAACACCATTACATAATTCTATATTTTTCCCGGTAAGGTCAAGTAATGGTTTTAATGCATTGAAATATCCCGCGCTGCAAAAATTATGTCCGGCACCATGCGAACTTTTTCCTTCAATACCATAGTTCCATCCTTTTACAGTTCTGTAAACAATGGCTGTTGGCTGATTATTTTTTATTGTTGCCGCTTTTCTTTGCGCTGCAATGATGCTTTGAAAGTCTTTTCCATCTTCAACAAAAATCACATTCCAATCGTGGAAGTATGCAAGCTCTGCAGGATTCCATTGCACATATTCGCCGGGTTTAGAATCTTCACGGCATACATTATTTGAATCGATGGATGCATTGTTCCAATCGATATGCATAATAACATTTTTCAACGAAGCTGTTCCCGCTGATGCCATGGCTTCGCTAACACGGCCGGGTGTTAATCCGCCTTCACCTTCCACCATATGAATCACAGGTGCATTCGCTCCATAATAATCGGCAGCAGCATACGCAAGACCAATGGAAGAAGCAACACCAATACCTGATGCGCCTGTTGACAATTTTATAAAAGGCGTAGCAGGTGTTGGATGACCATCCAAGGCTTTTGATTTGAATTTTTTAAAGAGCGGTGTATTGGTAACAGGATTTTTTCTGAAGCCAAGTAAATCTTCTAACCGAAGTTGATGTTCAATTTCTAGAGGCAAATAATCTTTAGCACCAATGCGAATAATTTCGTTTCGCAAAGCCCAGTGCGCATAAAGTCCCAAAGCTTTATGACCCGCGGAATAGGAAAGAATATCTGAATCATTTCTTTCATGATTGGATACATCATAATTCATCGAATCATACAAAAGTCCCGTTACAAATCTTCCCGAAGAAATTGATCCGCCGGGATGCCCCGATAGCGGAGCAAAATTGTACAAGGTTGCACAAAGAGAACGATACACAGTGTCGAATGTTTCGAACAAGTTGAGTTCGTCTTTGTTTAATGGTTTGGTTTCAGATAGATCTGAAGAACTGATCACATGGTACTCTGCTCTTCTTGTACCAAAAGGTGTTTGCGTTTTCATAAAAAAATCGTTAGGTAAATACGTGTTGTTATTGACCAAAAAAAGAATGGCAAGAAGTTTCGGTGTCCGGTGTTTAAACTTCGCAACTAATGTAAATAATGCGTTACTCTGAAAATATGACTTATATCAGTTGTAAGCCAATGCAGATAATGATCGTGCCCTGATTCAAAATCATCAAACAAAGCGGGTTAATTGTTCGAGAGTTTTTATATCGGACTGATAATTTCAAAATATCCTGCGGGTTTTCAACCAAAAAAATAAAATCGTCCTATTTAAATGGTATTGTTCTCTGCAAATAAAATTCTGAAAATGCTCGTATCTGTCCCAATTTTTTATTTATGATTCTACGCATAATAGTCAATATACATAGACCGTATTTTTATTTCATAATCCCTTTAAACAATTCTATATGAAAAAAATTAGTTTACTATTGATCGCAACATCCTTGTTTGCAATTGCAGCATGTAATAGCAGCGATAGTGCTGCAACAAGCCCTACTGCCTCATCTGCCGACAATAAAACTGCCGGACAATCGGGTGTTAAAGATGATGTCTCACAAAAAAATGTTGTACAGGTAGCTGTGGGTAGCAAAGATCACAGCACTTTGGTAACTGCGATAAAAGCAGCAGAATTAGTAGATGCATTAAGCAATGCCGGACCATTTACTGTGTTTGCACCAACCAATGCAGCATTTGATAAATTACCTGCGGGAATAGTTGACGGTTTATTAAAACCTGAAAAGAAAGACGCATTGATCGACATTTTACAATACCATGTTTCTGTTGGAGTTTATAAACCAGAATCATTTCAGGACGGACAAACTATTGGTCAGGTGAACGGCGATAATATTACTATTTCTAAAAAAGATGGAAAGATTTTAGTGAACGGAACTGCAACCATCATTGCTTCTATCACTGCTTCGAACGGCATCATTCATGTGATCGATGGTGTTTTATTGCCTCCCAAAAAATAATAATCCCCTCATAAAAAAGAAAGCATGAAATAATATTCATGCTTTTCTTTTATTTACAAATGACCAACATCTTTGTTTACGTGAAATATTTTTTGCTGCATCACTGTTGAAATACTTAATGCCCTTTGCTTAATCAATTTTGCTTTCTCACCATTAAAATGTTCATCAACCGTTTCATTAAATAATTTATTCCATTGGTCAAAATGCTTGCTGCTCAAAGGACGTATGTGATGCAGGTGATTATGCAAATTCATTGGATTACCCGAATAAGTTCCTGAATAAAAAATTGCATTCTCCCAAAAATCATACATTACAGGCAAATGTTTTTCCCAATTCACTTTTGCAATATCATTGAAAATAAATCCGATCACTTCATCAGCTTTTACTTTATCGTAAAACCTGTCAACTATCAACTTAATATCCTCCCTATTTTCTATATCTTTTTTCATAAAAAATATTTAGACCGGTTCATGCGCTTATAGATCTTTACGATTAAACTTTCTTGTTGAAAAAAATACCGGTATCCCGATCCAAAATAAAAGTACCGTAAAAGAAAATACAGCACCCGTTACTGTTCCAAAAAAATCTTTAAATATGGCACCGGTATATCCCATCATTGCCGACACATCTAATTGCAATAAAATTAATATCCTGCCCAGATCAATTGGATTGAGTGCGCTCACTACAATCATTGGTTTTTCTAACGGATAATCGGCAAACTGAAACAACATAAATAAAACCAAGCCATCAAACAACAACGAAAAGTATAGCCACAATAAAATTGCAATGCCAATTCCTTTTGCTTTATCTCTTGTTTGTACTGCAGCAAGCATGGCAATAGCAACAAAAATTACGCTCAATAAAATGCCTACTGCAATCATCATAAATCCAATTGTATTTGCCTGATAAATTAAAATAGGAATACCTGCACCAATAAAAAATGCAAAAGATAATGATGATGCCAGTCCTGCAAACAAACTCAACCAAATTGATTTTCTTTTCAACGGTTGACTCACCAATAACTCGATAAACTCGGCACTGTTGTACACATAGATCGTTGAAAAAATAATACTCACCAAAGGCACAACAATTAAAATAACATTCAGCAAGCTCAGCAAACCCTTGCTGTTGTTATCTTCCAGACTAAACACGCTGAAAGATGTTATCAATAAAAAAACAGTATAAACCAAAACTATTCTGTTTCGCAGAATATCGGTCATCACATATTTTATGATTTTTTTCATGTCTAATTTTTTATCATCACATTGGCAATGGCTTTCGATAATTTTTCTTCACCTGTATCTTTTCGCAGAGCTTCAATGGTTTTATGAAAACGAAGTTGCCCGTCCTGCATATAAATCACCTGTGTAATCAGATCGTCCAAATCACTTAACACATGCGATGTAATTAAAACCAATTTCCCTTTCTGCTTTTCAGCAATGATTTTTTCTTTAAAAATTTCGGATGCCACAGGATCTAATCCTGCAGTCGGCTCATCCAGAATCAATACCTCCGGATTAAATAAAAATGCCAATGCCGCACTTACTTTTTGTGTGGTGCCACCCGATAACGTCCGCATTCTTTTATGTAATAAATTATTCAGATCAAAAGCATTTATTAAATCTTCATCCAAAGCAGAACCCTTGCTGCGTATATCTTTCATCATATCCAACACATGACCTATCGTCATATTATCAGGGTATCTTCCAATCTGCGGCATGTAACCGATCTGTTCACGATATTTCCAATCGTGCAAAATATTTTTTTCATTAAAAGTTATAAAACCGCTGTCGGGTACAACCATTCCCAAAATCGATTTTATTAAAGTTGTTTTGCCGCTTCCGTTCGGACCAATCAATGCAATGCACTCACCTTTTTTGCATGTCACCGAAACGTTATCCAACGCTTTTAATTTTCCAAACTGCTTCGAAACATTGCTTGCAATAATCATGATCATTTATTTTTTTTGAACCAACTTTTGTATTTCAATTTAACATCGTTGCGTCGCACTCTTCAACGTTCAAATCAATGCTCAACATTTTTATCGCTAAAATAATTTTTTCATCATCGGAAAATTATCTTTCAAATTTTCGGGTGTTAAACTTGGCAACACTTTTTCTGTTTTATCTAATAACGATGTCATAAAACTTCTGAACAACATCATTGCCGGCGGATTTTTTTCAACGATCATCGAGTACATACTTACCGGTCTGTACGGCACATCGCCAATATTATCTTTGTTCAAATCATAACCATCGTACTTG